>Ga0302280_1001903_pt1 | contig 16654 bp, 14 predicted proteins | sample III_Fen_E1_1_FD_198771 | JGI IMG/M metagenome (GOLD analysis project Ga0302280, IMG submission 198771) | Peat permafrost microbial communities from Stordalen Mire near Abisko, Sweden - III_Fen_E1_1 | ecosystem: Environmental > Terrestrial > Soil > Wetlands > Permafrost | place: Sweden: Abisko... | reverse complement strand
TCGATAAAAAGAGGATTGACGGATTAGTAGCACAAGGGTATATGTTTAAAGTACCAAATCCCAAATTCAAGAACAAAGATTTAAACTTTCTTTATGGATTAACTTCCGAAGGATTCTTTCTATGCAGGGACTTGACCTCCGAGTATAATAAACAGTTGGAAGTCCTTCAACACCAGGTAGGGTTAATTGATAATTAAGATTATTCCTTCCCTCTATTGCCTAAATTCAATCCTTTATTTGCCTGGTTTCAGAAAGAGCTGAGAGGATATAAAAAAACCCGCAAGCTTTGGTTTACTTACAGGCAGCTTTAAAAATTATTGCCCTGAAGTAATATCTTCCCAATTAAGATACGAAATTCTTAATATCTGTTTATTCCTTTCCAAATGCTATAAAAAGGAATGGCATATACACACTTTATATACACATCGAACAAATAAAAAATCCCTGCAAATTGAATTACAGGGATTTACCTCATTTTGTGGCGGTCTGGACGGGACTCGAACCCGCGACCTCCGCCGTGACAGGGCGGCATTCTAACCAACTGAACTACCAAACCAATTTCTAAAACAAGGCTGCAAATTTACGGGCTTTTTTTATTTTTTCTGATATTTATTTTCCAAAATCTTAAAACACCCTTTTAATCCTTACTTTTGCCTTTATGGTTGAATTCAAAAGGCTATTCGATGCTCTTTACTATCAGCAGGAGCATTATCCGCAACCGGATGCTGTGGCTGAAAAGAAAAATGGCCAGTGGATAAAATATTCTGCTTGGGAGGCCATTGAAAAATTTAACCTCATAAGCCGCGCCCTTTATGGCTATGGCATACGGCCCGGCGAGAATCTCGCAATAGTATCCAACAGCCGCCCCGAATGGAACTGGGTAGATATGGGCATGATGCAGATTGGCGCCATCAATGTACCAGTTTACCCCAATATAAATGCTGAAGAATACATTTACATCTTCAACGAAGCAGAAATAAAACTCCTTTTTGTATCAGATGAATTATTATTCAAAAGAATACAGTCTATCAGGCATTTGATCCCAAAAGTACAAGAAATATTTACTTTTGATGAAGTGAAAAATGCATTGAACCTCAATGACCTGCTCAAATACGCCGATGGCGTTACCCAGCAGCAGGTCAATGACATCAGCGCCGGGATAGATGAAAATGACCTCGCTACTATTATATATACTTCCGGCACTACAGGCACACCTAAAGGCGTGATGCTTTCGCATAAAAATATAGTTAGCAATATAAAAAGCGCCGCCTCTGTTTTACCAATTCACGAAACCATGCGCGTACTTAGCTCCCTGCCGGTATGTCATGTATTTGAGCGGCTTGCTTGTTTTCTTTTTATGTACAAAGGCATGCCTCTTTACTTCGCTGAAGGCGTGGAAACCATTGCGGATAACCTAAAAGAAGTGAAGCCCACTTTTTTCACAACTGTACCCCGGCTACTGGAGCGGGTATATGAAAAGATACTTGCCACAGGCAAAAAACTCACTGGCGTAAAGAAAACATTATTCGATTGGGCGCTCAATCTCGGCCTGAGATATGACCCCGATAAAAACCAGGGTTTTTTGTACAATTCCCAATTAGCTCTCGCCAATAAACTCGTTTTCAATAAGTGGCGCGAGGCGCTGGGTGGAAATGTGATTGGCATAGTAAGCGGTGCGGCTGCTTTGCAACCACGGCTGGCGCGGGTTTTCAACGCCGCTGGCATCCCTGTAAAAGAAGGCTATGGACAAACAGAAGCATCTCCGGTCATAGCTGTAAATCTTTTTGAAAAAGGCAACTGGCGTATAGGAACGGTAGGACCGCCATTGCCTGATGTTGAAATAAAAATTGCGGAAGACGGAGAGATCCTTGTCAAAGGCCCTAACGTAATGCTCGGCTACTACAAAAACCCTGAACTCACTGCGGAAACCATTGATGCTGATGGCTTCCTGCATACAGGCGACGTTGGCATCATGGATGGCAAATTCCTGAAAATAACCGATCGTAAAAAAGAACTTTTCAAGACATCAGGCGGCAAATATATTGCCCCGCAGGTGATAGAAAATAAATTCCGCGAATCCTTTTTTATAGACCAGGTAATGGTTGTGGGAGAGAACAAAAAAACAGTGTCCGCCCTCATAGTACCAGCCTTTCCTCATTTGCAGGAATGGTGTACCGCCAACGGACTGAAATTTGAGACCCGCGAAGAAATGCTGGCCAACGAAAAAGTGCTGAAAAAATACGCCGAAATACGCGACGAATTAAACCGGGGGTTCTCTGATATAGAACGAATAAAACAGTTTGCCCTCCTCAACGATGAATGGACAGTCCATACCGGGGAGATAACCCCTACCCTTAAACTTAAACGCAAAGTGATCATGGAAAAATACAAAACTCAAATAGCGGGTTTTTACAGGGAAAAGGAATGAGTTGTGCGAGGTTTTAAGATTAGTAGGTAATAATATAAACCCGCTAACAACCTTTATTCACTCACCACTAATTTCCCTACTTTTGCCCCTATGTTCACCCTTATCCGCCGTATCCTGTTTATGATGGCCCCTGAAAAGGCGCATCATTTCACTATGTACTGGATACATATATTTCTGAGAGTACCTGTTTTATCTTTATTTGTAACGACGAAAGTCCGCCATGAACGTCGCCTTTCTTCGGAGATCGCAGGCATCCATTTTCCAAATCGCATAGGTATGGCTGCCGGTTTCGACAAAGATGCGAAATACTTTGATGATCTTGGTAAAATGGGTTTTGGTTTTGTAGAAATAGGCACAGTAACGCCTTTCGCACAGCATGGTAACCCTAAACCAAGACTTTTTCGCTTACCCGCCGACCATGCCCTCATTAACCGGATGGGATTCAATAATGAAGGGGCAAAAGCTACCGCTGTCCGCCTTGATGATCGCGCCGACAGGAAACTTATCATTGGCGGAAACATTGGCAAAAACAAAAACACCCCTAATGAAATAGCAGAGAATGACTATCTTGTCTGCTTCCGCGAACTGCACCCGTATGTAGATTATTTTACTTTAAATGTTAGCTCCCCCAATACGCCAGGCCTGCGCGAACTCCAGGACAAAGACGCCCTGAAAAAACTACTCAATACCATACAGAAAGCCAATAACGAAATGCCTATTCAGCGGCCCATCTTCCTGAAAATAGCCCCTGACCTGACCAATGAACAAATAGATGATGTAATAAGCATCGTACACGAAACAGGCATACAGGGAATAGTAGCTACCAATACCACTATTAACCGTGATGGCCTACAAAGCCCAAAAGAAAAAGTAGATGCCATAGGTGCAGGTGGCCTAAGCGGTGCTCCACTAAAAAACCGCGCGGGTGAGATATTGAGATACCTGCGAAAAAACTGCAAACCTGAAATTATACTCATGAGTTCCGGCGGTATCATGGATGCAGAAGAAGCAATGAAGCGCCTTAGCGATGGCGCTGACCTGGTGCAATTATATACTGGATTTATATATGAAGGACCGGGATTATTGAAAAGGATAAAGAAGAAGTTGCTCACAGAATAATCTCTCGCAAAGACGCTAAGACGCAAAGAAAATAAAGAGAAAAATGTATGCTTTTGTATGACAAAAAACGGTTGTTTCCTATGGGGGAAGGTGAGGATTATTAATGATTAGTTATTCTGTTTTATGCCGCTTCTTGGCGCCTCGGCGTCTTTGCGAGAGCTTTTAAATTCTGCCATAATGTCATTTTATTAAACATCGGAACTGCCTTTGCTATGTTGAGATAGAAATTTTTAATAAATTTGAACTTATAATTAAACCGAATCATGAAAAAATTCTTAAAATTAACCCTATTCCTGCTTACAGCATTTGTAATGACTTCCACATTAAGCTCTTGTGGATATAACGGAATGGTAAACCGCGATGAAGCAGTAAAAAGCCAATGGGCACAGGTTGAAAACGTGTACCAACGCCGCAGCGACCTTATCCCTAACCTTGTAAACACTGTAAAAGGCGAAGCCAATTTTGAAAAATCAACATTGGTAGCAGTACAGGAAGCACGCTCTCAAGCCACTAAAGTAACTATAGACCCGAGCAAACTTTCGCAAGACGATATCAACCGCTTTCAAAAAGCACAGGATGGCCTTGGCGGTACGCTTAGCAGGTTGCTGATGGTAACTGAAAACTACCCTAACCTGAAAAGCAATGAAGCTTTTATGGCGCTGCAATCTCAGCTTGAGGGCACTGAAAATCGTATCACGGTAGAAAGACAAAAATTTAATGCCGTAACACAGGATTATAATTCCTATATCCGCGGCTTCCCTAATAATATTATAGCCAATATGTTTGGTTTCCACGAAAAGGGATATTTTGCTGCCACAGCAGGCGCAGAAAAAGCCCCAACAGTTAACTTTTAATGGTAGGGGCTTAAAATTTTAAGCCCCTACTCAATAACTATCAATATGCCAGAGAAAAGACATTTCATCACACCCGGCGAAGAAAAGCGCATTGTAGAAGCAGTAGCTTCAGCAGAGAAAAATAATTCCGGCGAGATACGGGTGCATATAGAAAGCCATTGCCCTGAAGCCAATATACTCGACCATGCTGCTAATATTTTCGCTCAGCTTGGTATGTACGATACGCGGCACCACAATGCCGTTCTAATATATATTGCTTTTAAAGACAGGCGATTTGCCGTAATAGGCGATGCCGGTATGCACTCAATAGTCGGCGATGAATTCTGGGAAGATGTCAAAGAAAAAATGCGGGAAGAATTTAAAAAAGGCAAAATGGCAGAAGGTATTATACATGGTGTAGAGCGGGCAGGAGAAATTTTGCAGGCGCATTTTCCTCGAGGCGCAGAAGATACCAATGAATTACCTGATGAGATTTCATATGGGGAGTAATTGATTTTGGGTGTGATTTTAGGTGTTAGTTAAAAAAAGAAAAAACAAAATGGGAATCAAATCAATATATTGGAAGAGTTTACTGCTTTTCTTTTTTTGCTTACTTAGCGGCGTTTATGCCCAGGCAAAAGACATACCTGCCAAGCCGAATAAATTGGTAGTTGACTATGCCGGTGTACTCAGCGCCCAGGAGCAGCAAATGCTCGAAGCAAAACTGGAAGACTATAACAGCAAAACCTCTACTCAAATATCAGTAGTGCTTGATAAATCGCTCGAAGGCGAAGATGTTTTTGACTATTCGCAACGTCTCGCACAGGCATGGGGTATTGGTGAAAAAGGCAAGAATAATGGCCTTCTCATTTATGCTTCTATTCCTGACAGGAAAATGTGGATACAGGTAGGCTACGGCCTCGAACCCGTAGTAACTGATGCAGTGAACAGCCAGATCTACCGTGATGTACTTGCACCCGCTTTTAAACAAAGTCAGTATTTCCAGGGGCTTGATAAAGCTACTACCGACCTTATGGGCTTGGCAAGCAAAGAGTTTACTCCGGAGCAATATGTCAAAACAGCCCCGCAGCCCAAGTTCCATTTTCATTTTAGCCTGGGGCTTGTTTTTATAGTTATTTTTATCATTCTAGCTGTACTGCGTGGTGGGCGTGGCGGACGGGGTGGTGGTGTTGGTTGGCTTCCTTTCCTCTTCCTCGGTGGCATGGGTGGCGGTGGCCGCTCTGACGGATTTGGAGGAGGCGGCTTCGGTGGTGGTAGCGGAGGCTTCGGTGGTTTCGGCGGCGGCAGTTTTGGCGGTGGCGGAGCAGGTGGCAGCTGGTGATAAATTGAAAATCATTACATGGTTGTTTTTGCTATTTATCAGGCTATGGATATGCCTGCCTAAAATTAATTACCAGTAATTATTAATCAATATTTCGTTGGTATTCCTCCCTTCAATTTATTCGCAAAAAAATTTTTAGCTCATAAGTCCCTCATAAAGTATAAAGTATAATAGATTTTGCCATTTGTCGGATGATTAATTAAAAAATAATTCGGATTTTATATACACTTTCCGAATTTTTGACGTATCTTGCCCCTGCTTATTTGATGTGCTATGAGAACAAAAATTACAAAATCAGTTGTGCTGGTCTGTATTGCGTTGACGTTATGTTCGTTTACCTATGACAGACAAGGGGTTCGCTTTCAAAACGGGGGCTGGAGCCAGGTTTCTAAACTTGCTAAACAAAAAGAAATGCCAATTTTCATTTTTGTCGGTGCAAAATATTGCCGATACAGTCGGAAAATGGAAGCGGAAATGATCAAAAAAGAAGTGGGGGATTTTTATAATTACCACTTTGTCTGTATGCGTATGGACCCTTCAAAGATCATAGAAAATTTCAGGCTTACTAATTGGGGAATTTCACAGGTGCCATGCGTCCTGTTCCTTGATGCTAACAAGAAAATAGTCCAAAGGTGTGATGGGTTTTTGGATGAAAGCCAGTTAGTGAGGGTGGGTCAAAAAGCTCTTATTTCAATTGAAGAAGAGAACAAACAGGTGCCACAACCAACACCTATTCAAATTTTTGTCAAACATATCACCTCAAATAAATTATGGACGGCATTTAAGTAATCATTATATACATATCTGCATTCATTAAAGCCGGGAATTACTCATCATTTCCGGCTTTTTAATTTTTTTCCAGCCTTATGCCTACATCCATCACACCTGGCAATGGGTCTATTCGCATATCCTGCTGTAGATTGAATGTATAAGTACCGGTACGTGGAAAACGCACCTGTGAAGCGGCCGTAAAACGGTGGTCGTGCACGTCGCCAAGAATATCGCCATTCCATTTGCCATCCACATCAGCCAAAGTAAAATTAAACCGTTGCTTTTGCTCTATTCCTTCCGGGCTTTTTGAAGTAAGGTTTAGCCATAGGTTACTGTATGGATAGGCCTCTGAATTCCTTATATCAACATATAAATTATAAATAGCTGATGTATCTGTTATTTTAGCTGTAAATGTTTTAATATCATGATATTGCCACTGGTAACCATTTACGGTTTCATACCTCTCATATATGCGGTTGCTTTTGCACCCGGAAACCATGAAAATAATAAAAAATAATCCTGCTATCCGTTTCATTTTTGTTCTGGCGGTGGTGTATTTCCCTGCGGCTTGTTTCTATTTCCCGGGTTATTATTACCCTGGTTCTGACCATTGCCCCGATTTTGGTCACTGCCCTTGTTAGGATTATTAGGTCTTGAGTTATTGTTTCCCTGGTTAGGGTTATTCCCTGCATTAGGGCGCTGGTTAGTATTACTCCCCGTATTTGGGCGTGGATTATTATTTCCCTGGTTAGGATTCGGGCGTGGGTTCCTGTTTCCCTGGTTGGAGTTATTGCCCGCATTTGGGCGTGGATTATTGTTGCCCTGGTTAGGATTATTGCGAGGAGCATTATTGTCCCGAGCAGGATTATTTGCTCCCACTGGTTGCGGGTTATTGTTACCTTGTGCAGGATTGTTTCCCTTGTTATTATTTGATGGTGAATTCCCTTCCCTCCTGTTATTATTTGGCCTCTTTTTCTTTTTTTGCCTGTCGAAGCGGTCAAGCCTTTCTTCGCCCACTACATCTTTGAAATCCTGGGTCTCTTCCACCATTTCGCTAGAAGCCTGGAACTCGTCAAGGTCTGGCGGGAATTTTCCTTCCTTGTTGAGGTTAATAATATGCTTTACCGTTTTTATATCCAGCGGATAAAATTTTGTAGCCGCCTTGTCATCATATTTCAGCCACATTATTCTTTTAAGGATGTCTATTTTTTCTACCCTGGCAAAACCTTTTTCGGTTTTCAATACTGTGTTTTCATCCGGAAATTCTTCTAGGGCTTCCAGGTAAGTATCCAGTTCGTAGTTCAGGCAGCATTTTAGCCTGCCACACTGACCCGAAAGTTTTAGTGGGTTCAGGAACAGGTTTTGATACCTTGCCGCAGTAGTAGGCACCGAATGGAAATCGGTTAGCCAGGTAGAGCAGCAAAGCTCACGGCCACAGGAACCTATGCCACCCAGTCTGCCGGCTTCCTGCCGCAAACCTATCTGGCGCATTTCTATTTTTATCCTGAATTCTTTGGCGTATTGTTTTATCAGTTCGCGGAAATCTACACGTCCTTCAGCGGTATAGAAGAATGTGGCCTTAGATTTATCGCCCTGGTATTCTACATCGCTTATTTTCATCACCAGGCCAAGGGCCATGGCAAAACGGCGGGCCTGCATCATGGTTTCCTGCTCCATGTCTTTGGCCTCTATCGCTTTTTTCTCATCGCTTTCGGTGGCTTTGCGGATAATCTTTTTCATCTGCTGGCTGTCCTCGTCTATCCGGTATTTTTTCATTTGCAGCTTTACCAGTTCGCCGGTAAGGCTCACATAGCCCATATCCCAGCCGCCCGTACTGCTTTCCACCACCACAGGGTCGCCTATTTCGAGGTCGTACATGGCAGCGTTGCGGAAATATTCTTTCCGGGTGCCTTTGAATTTTACCTCCACTACTGGGTGGCGCACCACCCCGTCTATATAATAAACATTTGAAAGCCAATCGTGTACATCAAGGATGCTGCCGCACCCCGTGCCGGATTTACACCATCCGTTATTTTTACAGCCCGTAGGCAATCCACCTTCTTTATTTGTACCGCATGAAGCGCAACCCATATTTCTAAATTAAAAGTTAAAAAATAAAAGTTAAAAATGGAATCTGCTAATAATCGCAAATTACCAACTTATTAACTACTCATAAACCCAATTGGGGCAATTATCAAGCCCGCAGGAGTTCACTAATCTGCAAAGATAGATTAAAAAACAGTATTTTGGGGTGGGCGTTTCTTTCTATATGGTAATGATTGGTATTAAGGGCATTGACCATTTGGTAAATATTCCTTTCGTTAATGAATTTAGAGAATTTGCCCACAAAGTCCTTTTCGCTCTCCATTACCCGGCTTATCTGGTTGAGGTTGTAGCCATTGAGCATACACTCACGGAACAGGCCGAGGCCATACAGCAGGAAATTCTTCTGGTTTTCGCGCCCGGCTCCGGCTATTTCATCCACCCATTTAAGTAGCCCTGGCCCATTCAACGCGTAACACAGGCGCATCCACTCCACAAACTGGTTGGTATAGTCGTTTTCGCCCGCCTCATACACACGCATGGCAGTACGGAAATTGCCCGATGCCAGGAAAGTGATCCTGTCCGCCTCCTCACCTCCCACTTCAAACCTTTCCATAATGGCTGTGCGAAGCGTTTGACTTTCTATTTTTGGGATATAGGAAATCTGGGTCCGCGAGAGAATAGTTGTCAATATCAATTCTTCATTTTCCGCTACCAACAAAAACACTGTTTTTGGCGGCGGCTCTTCTATCAGTTTCAGGAGTCGGTTCCCTTCTTTGCTAAGAAATTCCGGCATCCATATTATTATTATTTTGAACCCTTCATACACAGGCGTCAGTGACAATTTCTTAAATATATCCCGGCATTCTTCGGCGGTGATATTTCCCTGTTTGTTTTCTGCATTCAGTTTGCCCATCCAGTCGGCATAGTCGAGGTACACATTCTCTCTCAGGGCCTTGCGCCACTCTACTATGTAGTCGGTACTTACCGGTTTATCGCCCGATTTTTTAGGGATGACGGGGTATGTAAAATGCAGGTCGGGATGTTCCAGCGCCATTGTTTTGCGGCAGGCATGGCATACGCCGCAGGAATCTGTTTCGCCCCTGTTTTCGCAATTCACATATTGGGCATACGCAAGCGCCAGCGGCAAACCACCCGTGCCATTTTCCCCTAAAAAAAGCTGTGCATGGCTTACCCTGTCCATTTGCACCCCTTTGATGAGGCGCTCTTTTATTTTTTCCTGGCCAATGATGTCTTTAAAAAACACAATAACAATTTTGAATTTTGAATTCTTAATTTTTAATTAAAAAAGAATTGAATCCTTTTGCAAAGATAAATTAAAAAGTCTTTAGTCGGCAGTAAGGAGTTTGTAGCAAGAAAATGTATAATATGCGGGAGGGCTCAAAATTTTTAGCCCCTACAATTTCATAAACTTGGCCATATAATTTCCCTCATTCGTACCTAATTTCACCAAATAAGCACCCGATGGAAAATTTCTAACGGGGACAATTTGGTTTTGGGCATTTAGGTTTTGTTGGTTATATACTTCCCTGCCGGTAGCATCAAAAATAATGATTGACTGGATGGGGTTTGTAGCGGATTCTATGTTGAGGGTAGAAGTGGTGGGGTTAGGGTAGATATTAATGGCGGAATTTGCAGTTGGAATTTTTATGCCCGTATAGTTTACAGTATCATTGGTTTGGTAAGAGGAAGTACAGCCGTTTTTGTCTGTGGCTGTTAATCTTACAGTATATATCCCATTTTTCAGATAAGCATGTGTTGGATTTATTTGATTGAAAGTATCACCATCTCCGAAAGTCCAGGAATAACTGGAATAAGTGGTATAAACAGGTGAAAACTTTACTGAATCAGCCGTTAATTTATGTTTGAAAAAAGCATCAGGCAATGGGTTTACTTTTACTATTTCAGTATCGTTTCTACTGCAACCCCTGGATGTTAGGGTTTGGGTTAAAATATACGAAGTGGTAACTGTAGGGGCGACCCTTGCATCCGCCTTTTTTGAAGCAAAACCCGCTGGTTTTGATACCCATGAATAAGTAGTGGCTGAAACAGCTATGCCCCCAATACTTGCCGTATCGCCATAACAAACAGATATATTGCTGCCAATGATAATGGATGGCCCGGTGATTACAGTATCAACAACCATGGGCGTATCATTGGGCGAAATAGTATCTGTTATCCCATTGGGATTTGATGCCCATGTTAAAATGGTATCAATGCTGCTATTTGGGAAATTATAAATACCTATGTTTACTGTCATTGAACTATCTGTAGCTAAATTTCCTGTCCATGCAAAAGATTTTTGCAATTTGCCTACGACACTCCAGTTGATATTAGCTTTTGTAAGCGGGTTATTCCCATAATTTCTAAGCATTACTTTTATACTATCCGTGCCAGGGCAAATACTACCCTGTGGGCTGAGAATAGAATCTAAACCTACGTCATTTCCGCTGAATTTGGCTAAATATCCAACAGAAGTCGGACGGTTTATAGAAACCATATAAGCCCCGGAAGTAGCCAGGCCACTGCTATTGGTACTTCCTACCAGGTATATATTGCCTGAACCATCAGCCGCCACTCCGGAACTGTAACCATAAATGAACGGCCCACCATTGGCAACCCCATAGTAAGTAGCCCAAAGGCGTTCGCCAGAAGGAGAAAGTTTAACCAGGAAACCATCGTTGCTACCCTTGTAAATAGGTTGGTAAGCGCCAATGGATGCAATTTCAGAATCGCTAGTAGTATGTCCAGCCATACATACATTTCCGTACAGATCTGTAGCAAGGCTATAACCATAGTCCTGTCCTATGCCCCCATAATAGGTAGCCCATAATAGAGAACCCGAAGACGAGAATTTTGACAGAAATGCATCCCCATCATAGCCATAAGACGTTTGATAAGCCCCGGCAGTCGCAAGATTGTTTAAGTAGTCATAGGTTTGGCCAGTAATAAAAATATTCCCAAAAGTATCCGTAGCAATACCATATGCTTCTTCATAATATTTTCCAAAATAAGTAGCCCAAAGACGCGCGCCGGAAGATGAAAATTTAAAGAGAAAGGAATTTACCGTGCCTTTGAGTGTATCCTGGTAAGCACCGAATGTAGCAATCCCAGAATCACTTGTAGTATATCCTGTTATATAAATATTGTTATTAGTGGCAATACTTAATCCCCAAACTGAGCTTTCACGATTTCCGCCCAAATATGTGGCCCATACCCGTTTGCCATGGGTGTTAAATTTAGTGAAAAAGCCATTCCAATATCCTATCTTAAAAGAACTATTAAAAGCACCGGAAGTGGAGATACCTGAATCGCTTAGAGTTTGGCTGCCAAAATAAACATTGCCTGAATCATCTAAAGCTAAAGGTACTGGAGAATTTACCGACTGCGCCCCGGCAATAATACTTCCCCCGTTAATACCTTTGTTCCCTCCATAATAGGTACCCCAGAGCCGTGAACCCGATGGAGAAAACTTCACAATAAATGCATTTCCCCTTCCATGCCCACTATTATAAGTTTGGAAAGCACCAGCGGAAGCTATGCCGCTATCACTGTAAGTAACCCCAGCCATATAAATGTTCCCCGAATCATCTAAAGCTAAACTAATACCATAATCAGCGCTATCGCCCCCATAATTCGTAGCCCATATTAGGCTGTCTTTATCGTTGAATTTGGCTAAAAATGCGTCATAGTTTCCTCCTCCATAAGCAGTCTGATAAGCCCCAGTTGTTGCCATTCCCGGACCGTTTGAAATATATCCGGTAATATAAACGTTTCCGGCTTTATCGGTTTTTACCGACGATACTTGTCCTTCAGTATAAGTAGCCCAGTCGAGAGGGGAATTTTTTTGCTGTGCTAAGCCTGGTATTATGCTGCAAATCAATACCCCCATAATAAGTGTATAAATTGGAAAACCGGTAAAGCTTTTTAGGAACCTTACCTGTTTATAATGAAAATTCAATAAATGCTTTCTAATCATAAGGCTTTGTTTCTACAAATATATGAGAAAGTCAACATTAGAATATAAGTTTATACCCAATAATTATAAACATTCAGGTCTCCTTTTTACGGGCATCCGCCAATTGTAACTTGAGCCGGAGCACTGCTAGGAGGGGTCAGAGGGATTACAGTAATCGAATAAGTACATCCACAAGCCGAGATTGAACCTGAACCACTTGTTGTCAAAGAATAAGTCTGTGTGTTCATGGAATTGTGAGGGTCTGTAATGGTAACGCTATATGGATTACCCGTACATAAATACGTTGCAGGGTCTAAGCAGGTTAAAGTTGGGTAGGTTGCAGGCCCAACACAACAACTTCCTCCGTTCCAGCAAACGGTAATATCAAAATTGCACCCTGATTGGTCATCTACCTCAACGTCAGGTGCAAGGCACTGACATTTTGCGTCTAAACTAACAAAAGCTAATACAAAAACAAAAATGATTTTTAATAACTGTTTCATTTTTTAAATTTTAAGTGTTTTTAAAAAAATAGACTTTGAATTGAATTTACTTAATTGACGGATAAACCGATATGCTGCACATCAATTTATCAAGATGATGATTTTCCTTTTCAAAAAAACCTCCTTTTTTTAATTTTGACAAACCAAATTTCTCTTTATATTTTATTAAAATTTGTATCAATTTTACAGAAAAAGTTGCATCGGTAAATTTGTCGCTTTTTGAAAAAAAAAATTGAAAAAGTGCCTTGATTCAAAGGAAATGAATAGGATAAATTCCTAAAATCAGGAAAAAGTTACATGCGGCGATGAAAAAAGATTTTAGGATTTTTTTGGGAAAACTGCTTTGCCCGATGAGATTGCGGATATTTTTTGGCTGGCAATTTAGTATTTCAGTTCGGGCATATGTTGGCCAAAAAATTCCACAATGACGGCGTTATTATATATTTTTACCGGCCTGTTTCAATCCACATCCTCACTGTAATCAGATGAGATGCTGACAAGGACTTTATCTACGCGGTTGCCATCCATGTCCATCACTTCGAAGGTAAAGCGGCCGTACTGGAACTTGTCAGCGGCTTTGGGTATCTTGCCTATCTGGGTAATAATGAAGCCGCCAAGGGTCTGGAAATGGCCTTCGTCTTCGCCGGGCAGCAGGCTATGTATTTGCAGGGTTTCTTTCAGTTCGTCTATCGGCAAAATGCCATCAATAAGAAAAGATCCATCTTCACGCTGCACTACAGATTTGTCTGTATCACCTTCATCGGTAGGCAGGTCGCCCACAATGGATTCCATGATGTCGTGGGTAGTTACCAGCCCCTGTATAGACCCAAATTCATCAAGTACAATGGCAGTATGCACCTGGCTGGTTTTGAAGTTCTCGATGAGGTCCAGCGCCGACAGGTTTTCGTGGATATAGAGGGGTTCTTTGAGGGCAGCAGAGAGGTCGAAACTGCCATTGGCGAGGTACTGACCAAACAGGTCTTTGGCGTACACAATGCCCAGTATTTCATCCAGTTCTTCCCGGCAAACAGGGTAATAATTGTAATATTTTTCAACCAGCGCCTGTCTTATTTGTTTGTCGGTATCGTTTATGTCGAGCCACTCAATGTCAGTCCGCAGGGTCATTATGGCGCTCGCCTTCCGGTCGCCAAGCCTGAAAACACCTTTTACAATGTCCTTTTCAGATTCCTCAAAAACACCAAGTTGAGTACCCTGATCTATCAGTGTTTTTATTTCTTCTTCCGTAATGGATGGCTCCTCAGATGGCTTGAAACCGAATATTTTAATAATAAACCGGGTAATAGCAGACAGGAAATTTGCAATGGGTGAAATGATCTTTGAAAACGTATTCATGGCAGGGGCGGCTGCCATGGCTATTCTTTCGGGTTTGTTGAGGCCTATCGCCTTAGGGACAAGTTCACCCAATATGATAGATAAAAATGTAGTTATTAATACAATGGAAATAAGGCCCAGGCTATCGGAGTAACGGGCAAGGGCAGGAACAGTTTTGAAATATGATGCTATTGGCCCTGCAAATTCAGAGCCGCCAAAGGCACTCGCCAAAATGGTGAGCAACGTAATGCCTACCTGTATGGTTGATAGGAATTTATTTGGGTCTTCACCAAGTTTAAGGACGAGTTTGGCGCGTTTGCTCCCGGTTTTGGCAAGGTGTTGTAACTTGGCCTTCCGCGCCGATACCATAGCGATCTCCGCCATGACAAAACAGCCGCTCAACAGGATAATAATGATAAGTATGAGTATGTCCATTAAGTGTTTTAATGGGGTTGAATCATAGAACTATAGAACATCTATTATGTTTTGGTTTTTAATAAATAAGGGAAATTATTTATCAAAGTTCAGGTTTGTTGGTTCGTCGTGCGAGCCACTGCCGGTGGTAGGTACGCTATTATCAACTACCTCAAAGCTAATATCGGTGAACCAAATTTGCCCGGTCTTGACAAGCAAGGCGCCGTAAGCGAGGTTTGTAGCTTTTTCAGGAACATCTAATACGATCTCATATTTAGCCCAGTCGGTAGTCCCTTTTATTGACCGGTCTTTTTTGCCATCTTTCATATTGTCAAATCCGAGTGTACTGTTAGACTTTTGCCCATCAATCCTAAACCATAACCCAGCCCATCCGGCTACGTCTTTAGTTTTCAGGTAGCCGCTCATTCTCACCCTTTTTCCAAGATATTTATCGGGCAAACAGGTTTGCATAAGGGTGCCAAACCCATGTATTCTATTCTTTATTGATTTTATTGTTGCGGCATTTTTGCCACCTTGTCCGGCCCCTGCGTCCGTCCCCATTTCATAACTTGCAGGATCGCTTCCTGCTTTAAACCAGTTTTCAGGCATTGGATAGTCAAAGGAGAGCAGCGCAACCGCTACCACTGCCAATAAAACACTTTTCAGAACATTTTTTGTCATAACAGATATGTTTTTAATGAGTTAATATTAAATCATTATGCGAAAACAAGATGCAATTTAGAAATTAATTCTGGTTTTTTAATGAATATGCTTCAAAAAGGTTTAATAATGAACGAAGAATTCCCTGTTTTATTACACGCTAAAAATTTAAGCCGCAGAGTGGTTTGATTTTTTGTGTTCTTCTTCCAGATGAGTCAGGACATGGTATAGTTTTAGCGCTATCCACGCGTCTGTAGCAGCATAGACTATCTGCGAAGGGGACAGGGCGTCGCGCTCCCAATTGCTCCTCTGCTCCTTTTTGCTGAGGCGTATGGCCAGAAACATACCCGCCATGCTGCGCAACCCAGGGGTTTTTATCCCGAGGGAAGTGGCGGTTTTGCTCAGGTCAATAAAGCCTGCCGGCTCAAACGGGCATATTTTACGAAGGTTGCGAAGGTCGTGCTCAAGCCCTACGCCCACTTTGGTGATGGCGGGGTTACTTAAAAAGTTTATGAGCGATTTGCTAAAACCAGTATGGTGCAAGCGGATAAGAAAAACCTTCTTTTCAGTGGCCAACTGTATGAGGGCTACCCTGTAACTTTCACCTTTCTCAAAGGCAGGGCGGGTTTCGGTGTCAAGGCCTATAAGCTTTGCTTTTTCGAGTTCTTTGAGGGCTTTGCGTATCTCCTCCTTTTTTTCAATAAGCACTATTTCACCCTCAAACCGCTCTATTGGCAGCATATTGATGGATTCTTTGCTTATATCTTTCGGAAACATGAGGAGGCCCTTAAATTATGAATTATGTCCCGAATTTATCGGGATTAAATTATAAAAGGTTATCAGATAGTTTAATGTATTCCGTTTTTTTATTGCCGCCATGTATATTTATAAATCGTTAACAGTTGTATTTTATAATATTGCAAATATAAACTAATATTTCAGAAAAGGAAATATCGGTCTCATTCATTGTGTTAAGGTTTAGGCACCCCCTTCCAAAAACCTTTCTTTCCACCCCGGCAGGGGCAAAGCGCATGTATCCCTCTGGCCGAACCATTTATACCGGTTCCGGGCAATAAAATTATAAACCCCGTCCCTGATAAATTTTGGGACAACGATAAATAAAAATAATATTGGCCATACACCGCTTAATTTCCTCGCAATTCGAAGTGCAGCCGTAGTGCGGGTGTATAATTGGTTGTTTTCAATAAGGATGATTGTTTCGCCGTTAGC
>Ga0302280_1001900_pt1 | contig 16685 bp, 17 predicted proteins | sample III_Fen_E1_1_FD_198771 | JGI IMG/M metagenome (GOLD analysis project Ga0302280, IMG submission 198771) | Peat permafrost microbial communities from Stordalen Mire near Abisko, Sweden - III_Fen_E1_1 | ecosystem: Environmental > Terrestrial > Soil > Wetlands > Permafrost | place: Sweden: Abisko... | reverse complement strand
TTATTCAAGTTCAGAATTTATCCCTTTAAATAATTCAGTTAATTTATCCTCTTCATTAGGAATTCTTTTATTAAATTCATTACCAGATGCACCAAATGATGTAATTATTGATGTTTCACCTGAAATTAAATTTGAACAATTTAAACAAGAGCCATTAAAACAAGATAAAATTAAACAAGAAACCTTAAAACAAGAGAAAATTAAACAAGAAACATTAAAACAAGATAAAATTAAACAAGAAATATTAAAACAAGAGAAAATTAAACAAGAAACATTAAAACAAGAGAAAATCAAACAAGAAACATTAAAACAAGATAAAATTAAAAAAGATACATATGAAAGAAAAAGACAAAGATATACTGATATTCTTGATCAAGAATTAGATCAATTAATAGCAAATCCTTCAATTAAAAAACATTGTAAACCCATATCAAAAGCAAAAAATGATTTAATAGTAACTATTTCAACACCAACACTTTCGCGTGAGGTTAAAAAATCACATAACAACTCATTTAAATTACCTAGAAATGAAAGAATACTAAATATTAATTATGAAGAAATTAATATGATAAATACCTTAATATATTTTTTGGTAGGATCGGATATAGAAACGCCAGGTCCATTATTAACGAAATTTATCGAAAAAATGGGATTAAATCATGCTAATAACAAACATATATGTAAAAAATTCTACAATGAAATTCGATGTGAAATTGAATTAAGTGTCTTAACTTTTTTAGTTGAAAATAAAAATATCAATTTAGATGAACAAATTTTTGAAAATGACGGAAGTTCAACAACAATTCGTCAAATTTTATTATCATATAATTTCGAACAACAATTAATTACCTATTTTGGACGTAATTTTAATAGATCATGTCAAATTCTGGGTGGAAAAAAACAATGTGGTTGGCTCGGTTATTATATTAGTTATAAAGAGGATCATGATGGTGAAGATCTAAAAGTTAAATTTGACTATTGTTAATTATTATTGTAATTACTTTGTTTATAATGATATAAATAACTAATAACTCTTCGATATAATTGAAAATTGAATGAATAATTATTATATTATTACTATAAGATAACTAATTAAATATTTAAAATGTCTCAAGAGATTGCTACTGAAACAATGAATCAAAAATCACATAATGTTGAACCATCATTTCAAAATATGGTTTTAGTTAAATCTCGTGATGTATCAACATCATCTCAAAATACGGGTTTAGTTAAATCTCGTGAGGCGTCAACGTCATCTCAAAATACGGGTTTAGTTAAATCTCGGAATGCATCCCAAAATACTGTTTTATTTTTACCTCCAGTAGTCTTACATGACAAAAAATCACCGGAGCAACTCAAAGTTCAAGCTGCTAATGGATTAGCTCAAATGAGTATTGATCAACTTCATCAGTCAGTGGTATTATCTCATTCTGCTCGTCAGGAGATCTTACCACCACATGCTCGTCAGGTTTTGCCATCGGCTCGTCAGGAGACCTCGCCATCGGCTCGTCAGGAGACCTTGCCATCGGCTCGTCAGGGAGTCTCGCCATCAAAAATTTCATCATCTTCTGAGTCAATTATAGATATTGGCAAAATCTTGAGCAAACGCAAACGATTAAATGATGCGGTTGAACAAAAAGAACTTGAATTGAAAGAATTGATAGACAAACGTCGCAAATTTGTTGAAGCATTTGATCAATTAGTTAATGATGATTAGTTAATTACTTTGTACCTATACTCCTAGATATAATTGAAAATTGAATTAATATTTATTATTTAATTGTTCCTGATTAATCATGTCAAAAAATTCAATTTATATCGTGAATCAAACTAACCATTGGACTTCACATTATTTGGAAATTCAGAATCGATCAGATAATTTGTATCTTGTGAGAGGTCAAGTTTTGTTGAATAATAACAACAAAAGTCTTTATTTACCAGTTGCACAAGCAGTAAGAAAAAGTAAATTTGATCCATTCACAACAAATTTTGTTTTAATCCAAAATGAAATTACCAATGTCAAATTTCAATATTTTGACAAAGACAAAAACTGGCCAACAAATTCGCAATTATTGTTAACTTTTCAAAATATATATGATCATTCTGATACATTTGATTTACAACTTACCGTTCCAGCGGCACATCGAAAATCAAATATCAATTCAGAAGATGATGATGGTCTACCAGAAAAAAGACTTCGTAATTTCTTTTCAATTCCTTCCGCTACCTCAGTCGTGAATGAAATTGAACAGAACCTCAATGAAAGCAACCAAATGCTCCAAGAAACGAAAAAGAAACTCCAAGAAGAAACAAACAAGAAACTCCAAGAAGAAAATGACAAAAAACTTCAAGAAAACAATACAACAAAAGGTATCGCAGAGTTGCGTACAAAAGTTGAAGCAGCGCGCGCGGCAAAGAAGGCAAAAAAAGAAGCAGATGCATTGAAAAATCTGCAGAAACTCCAAGAAGATGCAGATATTGGCTCGTCAGGAGGTCTTGCAACTGGCTCATCAGGAGGTCTTGAACTTGCCGAAAATGATAAATCTGATTTCAAACGTTTTCTCACTAAACGTAAACGAATGGATGAAATAATTCAAGAGAAAATGGAAGAATTAAAAATCAAACATCGTCAATTACATGAATTTGATATTACATATCAAAAATTGGTTTCAGAAGATTAAATAACTTTGATTGAATCAAACTTATCAAAGTCTAACCAATGAATAGAATTACATATACATGAACATATTACCATTATACAATTAATGATTCCAATTATAAGCATTAAACCTAAAGCTACGCTACCTATAACCACTAAGGCAATTGTGTTGGGAGAATTAGATTTCAACATTTTTTGATAAACTAATCAAAGTTATTATTTTATAAAATATACAATTAAACATTCGCATAATCATTATCATTAAAATCATCTTCGTCATTTTCAGCATCTAATTCACCATCATCCCATTCTTCTTCTTTCAAGGGATCAACCGGAATTTCTCCGGTACTGGCAATATCAATTTGTATCTCTTCGATGCGTAATTTATAACGAAGGATCTTCCATTCGAGTTCTCCTTTCTTTTCGGCAACATCCATTTTATGCCACATAGATCGATACATAAAAATTTGGTTAATCTCTAGATGATTAAAGTCAACATTATCAATTTGTTCTTGTTCTTTGATTTCTTCAAATAAAATTTTAATGAATCTAACGAAAATCTGTGCAGCATCAGGTTCATCTTGTTTCAATTTCTTTTTTCCTTTAATGAATCTACCTGCTTTATTTCTAACCATACGTAAATGACGTACAATATCAGTTAAAAAGATAGTTTGTAAATCTTTAATTATGAGAGGTTGTTGTTCATAATTGCTTAAATTTCCAATTATTAAATTATCAATCTGATCATTAGTAAATATTTTGCCTAATCCACTATTTTCAACTTGATCTTCTGATTTATCTGAATTGAAATTCTCGAATGCGGCATTGAATTCTTCGTATTCAAATAATTCTAAATATCTATCTAATCCATATTGAATTAACATTTGTCTAGAATCTAATCGTGATAATAATAAAATATGTTGTCGCAAATAAGTTATAATATATTTTTTCATATTTATCATTTGTAATCTGGTCTTAGAATAAGCATCTTTAATAACTGTCTCATATTGTTGATCAAATTCATGATTAGTTAAATCTTCAGATGTTAGTGGATATTCTTTCATATTACAACCCTTAGTACCTTTTAATAGACCATTAATGATTTTATACGAATATTTATTAAATTTTTCTAAATCATTTAAATAATCAATTTCGCCTAATTTATTTAACCAATTATCGATACGATCTACAAATCCAACATCTTTTAAAATATTATTTCTGGCGATAATATCGTCTTTTTTAATTATTGTTTTTTTACGTTCAGGCAATTCAATTTGAGTAGGTATTATTTCAAATGGATAATTATCTGAATTGAATTTTTTACCAATTGATTTCTCAATTAAATTTATTTGAGTTTGCGTAAATTTCATTTTCATTGGATCTGGTGGATCATTAATTCTTTTAAAATAGATATATCCACGAGGAGTATAATTACGTGAGATAAATCCTCCAGCTAATGGCCAAAAAAATCTATACATATTACCAGCCTTCATTTGATTTTCAATATCACGTATTTCTTCCTGCAAAACTTGTATTTGTTTTAATCGAACAGTTTCCTCTTCAATACCAATCAAATCTAATTCAGTTACATTAGTCCAATCACGACAATTCATTTTATTCAATAAGTACATTTTTTTCATTAAAAGTAGTCCTGGTCCTTCTCCTCCACCAGTTGCATGATCATCACCACAAAAACCGCCATAACCGCCAACTTGTGAATTACCACCTTGAATATTATAGATATTTTCATTAATCAGATCTAAATTAATTTGTTCCAACTTTTGAATTAAAATAAAATGTTTTTGTGCTAAATAACGATCGAATAAAGGTCTTATTCTAGGTGTTTGATCACTTAAAATTCCCATTTGAGGTATCAATGCAATTTTAGCATTATTTTCTATAACTGTAGCTTCTTTTTGATGTTCATGTAACCATATATTCCAATATTTAATAAAAATTTGACGTAAATAATCTAATGTTGATTGACCATTTTTATTTTCAGATTTATATTCACTAAAAATTCTCATAATTTCATGTTCTAATGGAACATTACCATTAAAAATATGTCCTATAATGCCAGGTGTATACAAAAATCGAGTGCGATATTTCTGATATTCATCTTTAAGTAGTTTATTATATTCATTAGCTGACATTTCAGTTGCAGATCCTTCAACATTACGAGGAATTGTAGGAGATGCTTTTTCGATAAATATATCGAAGAACTGATCTGATTCTTTATCACCTTTTTTACGATTATTCTGAGTTTTAAGACTCTCCATCATATTACGTTCATTTAAATTATAACTCATAAAAATATGACCAATTTGTTCTAAATTATAAAAATGTAATAATAAATTAGGATCAATGTAAGATGGATCCTCACTAACTAAATGCCAATTTAGAAATACCATGAAAACAGCTACACGTTGTATTACAATATCATAAATAGATGCTAAACTATAAAAGAATCTGAATAATTTCTGAAGAAAAATAATATTAATATTTTGTTTAGCATCAGTAATATTATATTTAGTAACTAAAAAAACACCAAATTGTTGCTCTTTAACATTAATTAATTTATTAGGATTTTGTTGTAATCCATGGAAAAATTTATTATCTAATATTACTTGTTCATAGGGTTTTAAAATTTCATATTTAATAATTTTAATTTGTCTGTTAGATAAAGATTTTTGAGAAATATCCAACCATTGTTCAACTAATTTTTCTCCAGAACGTACTATTTCAGTCTTATTTTTCTTTAAAAATAAATCAATGTTACTAGTTTCATATATTAATCCTTCATTATCATAGGTATTAATTTTTTGACCTTTAATATCATAACCTTGATCAATTAAATCATTTTCATCAATGAGTGTAGTACCACAAAAATCACAAACTACTCCTCCATGTGGAACAATTTTAGTATATCTTTTGCCAAATGGATAAGAATCACTTGAATCTTCAAATAATTGATATAAACGATCATAATCATGTTGACATCCAATAGTTTTTCCATGAAAAAGAAAATTTTTTTCTCTACGATCTGGAATAGCTTTTTTGAAATATTGATACCATGCAATACGATCTCTTTTATCTTGATTTGGTTCTAAAATATTTAATATAGGATTCTCAAGATTTTCATATAATGAAAGATCTTCTGGAGTTCGTTTCCTTAAATTAGGATATGAATTCTCTAATTCCTGTTTAATTTCCTTATTATTAACAATAATTCGATATTGTTTCACCGCTAAGGAAATTGCTGTTTTTTTCTCTTGATTATCGCCATTATCACCAATTAAACTAAACCAAATTTCTCCATTGTCTAATCTACCAACAATTTGTAAATATCGATGAAAAATATTTCTATAATTCTCTAATGGAATACGATATTCTATCATTGCTGGATGATTAATTACAGTTTCTGATAAAATACCTGAACCACGGGCTCCAATTAATTCTTTTTCCAAGAATGGATATTCTAAACGATCGGTAACAACATATTTATCCTTTGTTATAAGATCTAGATTTGATTGAATTAATTCTGCAATTTGTTTACGATTGGCTGGAGTTAAACTTTGTAATCCATGACCATATTCAGCAAATAATTTAAAAAGAATACGTATATCAGTTACATTACTAAAATCCAATTCTTCTGGTTTTTGACTGAGAATTGCGCCAATGGTAGGTATAAATTCTCTCAAAATACTTTCTAATCCATTAGTTTTAATCATAATCTTACTATGATTAAACCAATCATCTTGTATTTTAGTTGATGATAAATTAGGATATCCTCTAGGTAATTGAGCGAAACCAATTACATTTAATTGTTCTCCAACAACACGATCTACTTTTTCGAAACCGATTACAACATCTTTCCTAATGCTTTTCTTACGTTCAATTAATTGAACTAATTTCCAATCTTGATAACTACCACGAAATTGTAAATAACTATGATCAATAATTAATTTATCTTTTTGTTCTGGTAAATCTTTAGTTACACGTAAGACATAATTTCCTATATGATTAATCATATTAATAGGTTCAATTGATTGATAATTATGTAAATTTTCGACAATAACTTGACTTTGATCAATATTGGAGATATTATTAAAATTCTTTTGAGCTTCAGTTAATTGATTACTATCTTGTTGTAAGACAAAAGGTCCTTCTAATTTCTTTTTATAGATTTTTTTAAGATCTCTGACAATGGGAACAATCCATGGGAGATGAAAATTATTTTTTTTTAGATACTCATTAATATAATAATTTTGAGCTAAATAATCGATTGTAGGATCTAATTCTACATAAAATTGAACTAATCTTTCAGCCATACGACTAAAAGAAGAAGTTTTAAGATCTCGTAATAGAATTTCTTTTTCATCCTTTGGAATAATAATTTCATATTCTTTACGACGAACAACTTTTTGAAAAACCCTACTGTCTTTTAGTTTTTCTGCAGAAATAACTAAATCATCAAATTTTAATATCGGAAAACCATTTGATTCTTTCTTAATAGTTTTAGTATCCTTTAATTTACTATTAATATCTTCTTTTTTATTCTTAATCACATCCACCATAATATATATTTGTGATCTATATTATAGGAAGAGAAAAGAGGTTTTCTTAAAATCCTAACCGATTAAATTATTCTAATTTAACAATAAATCAAAAATTTTCATACTAATTATTGATTCAAAGGGATTTTAAGTTCATTAAAAATTGATTATTCTTAATAAATAAAATATATCGATATATATATCATGACTCTCCAAGAATGTCCATCAATTATATTACATAAAATATATTGGTATATATGGCATAATTTACAAATTCAATTATGTAAAGAATACCTTCAAAAAATATATTATGATGAATACAGAATGTCAATTAAGATGAATTTTCAAAATTTTAAAAATAAGACTTATCATATATGGTATAATTGGAGACTTACCGTATTTGACAATGCTGATAAACAAATATATAAAATTGAAAACAATAAAATAATTTCAAATGGTATCTTACCTATCAATTATTTTTTTAGTAATGGTCTAAATTTTTATAAAAATAAAAATCATCAGATAATCCAGATGCATGATTGGAATGGTAGTTACATTCGTCATTAATCATTTAATTGTAATTAAATTTTCATATCCACCAATAAAAACTGTTTTTTGATTAAAAATCATTGGTATAGTTTTATGATTATTGATTTTGGATCTTAATTTACTAATAAGTTTGCTAATACCTGCATGAAATTCTAAATCTGGCCACATTAGATCTATATCATAAAAATATACCTTTTGATTACCTATTATGTTTTTCATTTTATTCTTCAATATAAACAAAGCTTTTTTAGTCCAAGGACAATGAGATGATCCATATATTTCCCAACAATTCTTTTTAGGTAATTTAAATGTATCAATTCGTATGACTTTGATATTTGATAGATTTCCACCATGTTGCCAACAAGTTGATGAATTAACAGATCGAGAACAAGATAACCCATTTTTAAGAATTTTAGTACATTTTTTCATGAAATAATATATTATTATTTCATATAATTTTCATAAAATATAAAAAGATAAAATTGATAATATTCGATTTATAATTATTTTATTCTAGATCAAAATGAATTCCGAATTCATTTACGAATTTTTATCATCTGATAAGGGTAATGTAAACGAACAAACAATTAATTATATATATACTCAATTGCAACCCGATGTTGCTTTCAAAGCATTTTTTACATTTTTACGATTAAGAAAAGAATGGTTTATGGAATATTTACGAGAAAAGAATAATATACATACTGAAAATATATCTACGGCTGATCAAAAAGAAGCAATGATTAGTGATATTAATAAACCACTTGATATTATATTTAAAAATATGAATATCCTATTAGTCAACCATACTGACAAAATTTATCAACTGATTGATGAATGGTTATATAATAAAGATATCCATGATATTCCATGTTTGCAAACCATGTTACTAGCAATGGAATATAATATTAAAAAGATAACCAAAACACGTCAAATCAGTAGAAAAACAGACACATCAGCTTTTAATGATTTTTGTTAATAAATCATATATAAATTTTGAATTGATGAGAATAAATTATCATTATCATCTTTGACAAAAAAATTATATTGCCTACTAATATCTATCGATATTTGTTTTTTTCGAATCATTGTAAATGGTACATCAATTTGTTCACATAATTCATCTATGTTAGGTATATATCTCTTTGTAAAATTAGGAAAAACTTGAATACGATTATCTTCGATTGATTCTAAAAATAAATCACTAAATTCATCAAAAAAAATCATATAACTTTTCTTTTGATGAACAATACCGCTAATTGTGATTTCAACCTCAGCTGCATGACATAAAACATAAGATGCATGTTCTAAGACTTGAACATCAAAATTTGTTATAGTTAGTTTTACTCCACTCTTTATAAACATCCTTTTATTTAATATTATATTTCAATATTTATAATATTATAAATATTATGATTATAATTATAAAATATCAATATTTTATAATTATTAAATTTAGGTATTTTTTAAAAATTAACATCGGCACCTTGTTCCATATCATTAGAAAATCCTACTGGATGTTCCATTCCTTGAGGTCCATCATAATAAGGTGTACGAGCAGCTAAACCTGATACTTGTGTATCCATATTAGCATCACTAGGATCAGTTAAACCGTACATAGTATCATCATTAGGTACATTTGTGGCATCAGTAGGAGTTTGTTGTTCAGTTTGTGAAAAATTAGCCATTTTTTTGATTTTGGTTATATCGCCAGCGAAATTAAATAATTTCCAACGACTTAATGTCTGTAAAGAGACAAAGAAGGCAATAGCCATAATGATAGCTACAGCTGGATTAAAGTTAAAGACAAATAAGATGAGAGCGAGCCAAAAGATCTTGAAAATAGTGTAATCAAAAAGTTTAGCGATTCCTTGGGGAAGAGCAGGGGCAGCCATACCAGCATACATTAAAAAGATAATTAAAAGTATAGCTGAAATGTAAGGGTTAGCAACGAAACGTGCCATATTTAAATTAGCGGTATCCAATATGTTTTGAACAGTATCCATTTGAACTCGATTATATTTTATAAGGAGAAAATTTTTAAATCTTCTTATTCAAAACGAAAAACAAATTCATCCTCTAACTATTTTTATATATATTAAAAAAATTTTGATAATATAAAATAATATAAAATTAAAAATCAAATGTCACATAAATCTTTGACACAACGTGGATATGTAGTAAAAAAGAAACATTTAACTCAAAACGAAATTAAACGAATAGAAAAGGATTTGACTTTTCAACCTATAGTTATGTCTGTCTTTGAAAATCTAGGACGACCTAAAAAATTCTTTACCTATCTTGAATCCATTCATAGATATTATCTACCTCGTTATTATGGTGAAGATATATTTGGATCTCCTGAAATTAATCATCTTAAAAATTCCGGAACATCTATTGATTATCAAGTTTATTGGGATTTATTACCTCATCAAAATACTATTTGGGATAAAATCACAGAACAATTCATTCAGAAAGGAAAAGGAGGTATATTATCTATTCCATGTGGTGCAGGAAAAACCTTTTTGGCTATTAAATTAGGTGCTACATTAAAGAAAAAAATGATAGTAGTAGTTAATAAAGAATTTCTATTAAAACAATGGAAAGACGCGATTCAAAAATGTAGTAATGCTCGAGTAGGTATCATTCAACAAAACAAAATAGATGTGGAAGATAAAGATATTGTAATTGCTATGTTACATAGTTTATCAATGAAAGACTATCCGGAAGAGATTTTTAAAGACTTTGGTTTAGCTGTAGTGGATGAATGTTTTCCCTATGAACAATATATTAATACTAATCAAGGTCCAATAAAAATTGGATATTTATATGATTTATGGGATAAATATAAGAACGATTTAGATATTTTACCAAAAATCTTATCTTTCAATGAAAATACTAAATCATTTGAATATAAAAATATGACATATGGATGGAAAAAATCAACAAGAAATTTATTACAATTGAAATTCAAAGTATGGCATGAAGAACAAAAAGAATTTAAATTTTTAATAATTAAATGTACTCATAATCATTTATTTTTGGTTAATGATAAATTTTGGGTTAAAGCAATAGATTTAGAAGAAAATTTTAGTTCTATTACTTCTTTTATTACTACATTTAAAAACGATTATGAACTTACATTAATTAAAAAAGAATATATTTATGAAAAAAAAGACATAGATGTATATGATATTGAAATAGAAGATAATCATAATTTCGTAGTTACGGATTTTATTAATTATGGAAAAGGAATTGTTGCTCATAATTGTCATCATATTAGTAGTCAAACATTTTCACAGACATTACCGAAAATAGCATGTGAATATACATTGGGATTGAGTGCAACACCAATTAGAAAAGATGGATTAACACAGGTATTTTTAAATTATATTGGACCAATATTTCATTCAGAGAAGAGAAATAATACTAATAAGGTATGGGTAAAATTTGTAGAAATAAAGTCATCAGTAGAAAGTTTTGATATTGAAATCATGAAATGTACTGGAACTAAAGATACTGGAAAAATGACTACTAATATATCTAATTTTACAGCTTTAAATCATTTAATATTAGAAATATGTAGAATATTAATACAAAATTCAGAAAGACCTAGAAAAATATTAATTTTAGGAGCACGTAGAGATCAATTAGATTGGTTACATGAAAAATGGCAAGAATTCGGATATTTAAATTATAAACAAAAATATGCCACAGGTGGATTATATTACGGCAACCAACATATGAATAAAAAAGATTATTGGAAAATGTTAGAGGAAAGTGCTAAATGTGATATTCTTTGGGGTACTAATGATATTGCTAAAGAAGGTTTAGATATACCAGATTTAAATACTTTAATTTTATTAAGTGGTGGACAAGATGTAGAACAAGCAGTAGGACGTATATTAAGAAAATATCATGAGAAAGTACCACCAACAGTAATTGATTTGGTTTATAAATGTGGAAATTTTACTAAACATGCAGGTATTCGTCGTGATTTTTATGAACAGAATGAATATATTTGTAATAAAATAGCTATTGAAATAGATGATAATGAAAAATGTGTTTACACACAAACTAAAAGATTAACCGAATTTTTAGAATCTTATACAGATAAAGGCAATATGAGACCTCTAAAAAAAAATAAACAACAATTACAAACAATTCCCTTAGCAAATCGTCCAACAGATTTTGGATCTTTCCCTGTAGCTGATACTGATAGCAATAATAGTAATGAAGATAAAATTAATGATGATGATACTCCACCAACTCTTTCTGGAATTTCATCTAAAACTAAAGATTCTAAAAAAATACCAGTTTTAGAAGATACTAAAAAATATACTAAAGATACTAAATCTAATTGGGATTCAGAAGATGAACCAGATGAACAACCTAATGACCAACCTGAAAAACAATCTACTTTTTTAGAATTAGATGATATTGAAATAAATAATGAATCCCCAATTGAAATATTGGAATCAATTGAAATATATAAGAAAGATGATAAGAAAGATGATAAGAAAGATGATAAGAAAGATGATAAGAAAGATGATAAGAAAGATGATAAGAAAGATGATAAAAAAGGTGATAAGAAAGATGATAAGAAAGATGATAAGAAAAATGATAAGAAAGATGATAAGAAAAATGATAAGAAAGATGATAAGAAAGAAGATCAATATGTGAATATTGTTAAGAAAAAGTCAGATCTTAAAGATCTGACAATGATAAAAATATCTGAAAAACCAAAGATGTTATTACCTATAGAAAATACGAGTAATAATAAAAATAATAATATTTCAATTATATGTGATCAAGATAAACCAAAGAAATCTATGCCGGTACAAATTACTGAAAACAAAAAGAAATTTAGTTTTATATGTCTTTAGAATAAAAGCATGGTTGCGATAAATAAATTTAAATCATCAAAAGATGATAAATTCTTTAAAAAATCTTTTTCGATTCTATATATATCACCTTCATTTTGAAATTGATAAGATTGAGGAATAGTATTTGACTTAATATCACATGAAATAAGGGTAATTGATGAAAAATCAATCATTAATAAACGATCAATAAGTATTTTATCATCAACTTTATGTAATTTTCCTAATAACATAAGATCTTTGTTAATACTAAGAAGATGTAGATCTTTAAAAGCCGGTGGTTTACTATTATAAAATTGAATTAAAGTAGTATCATCAATATTATCACGTGTAATTTCACTTGAAATATCATTAATAACAATATTATCTTTATATAAATTAGAATCTATTAAATTAAAAAATTCTAATCTAGCCTTTTTTTCTTCATATAATTTAATATCAATTTCTTTATGATTATAAAGAAAATTAGTATAAAATATATCAATATTAGTATCTGGTAATTCAAATATAGATAATGGATTCAAACTAAATTTAATGGTAGTATGAGAAATTTTTAAGAATTGTCCGTCAAAATGTTCAATGATTTCGCTTTTAATATTATATGATACTAATGAAAAACGATTTGTTGATATAAGACCATTAAAAGTGTTACTAAAAGGACTTCCTGAAGCATCGTGTGCAAATTTAATAGTACGGTGTTGTAAATAAGCAAGATCTAATTCATAAACAAAAGAAAACTTGATTTGATTTTCATCTACTAATTCATAATAACCTTCAAAAATATTATTAATTGTATAATTTCGAGCATATACCATTTTAAACGATTTATTAGATGGCTTTAAATAAAAACCCTGAATAGATGTAAATTGAATAGGTGCCACAGTAAAACCTAAAATTTCTCTATTAACCAATAATTCTTGCATTTTCAAGTAATAACAAAGAAGTTAAAATTAAATCAATTAATTCATTATCAAATCATTCAGACAATGGTGCTGTAGCATGTGTAGTCGTAGGAACGATTGATGGTGGATTTATAGGATTTTTAGCAGGATCAATATCATATTCATCTAATGTTTTATTAATATGTATACTATATGTTAACATCATAGTTTCATTTTGATGATACATAGTATATTTATTGAAACAATAAATACCTGATAAAGTGAGAGTTCCAAAACATAGATACATCATAGGTAAATTATTTAAATAAATATAATCAAATAAAAGTCCTAATAATGAGATACTTATCATACATTTACTAACAAACATATTCCAACTATATTCAGTATTTATTTTTAATAAAGGTTTAGCACTGAAATATAATTGTCGATCATTAAAATTCAAATTATTTTTATAAGTTAATAACTCTTTTAACATCTTTGATTCATATTTATATTCTAAATAATTGTCAAATAAAAATTTATATGTTCCAATTATCGCACCAGATATTATTGCAGCATTAATCATCTTAGAAATAGTCATACCCTTATCTTTATCATTCTTTTCATCGTTTTGATTATTGTTTTGATCGTTTTGTTGATTGTTTTGTTGATTGTATTGATTATCATTTTGTGAATGATAATAATTATTATTCACAATAGTTGTTGAGGAATTATAAGGTATATAAAATGGATCATATCTGGAAGTTGTAGAAAAAAAATTCAAATTATATGATGATTGTTTTTTATTAGATAAATCAGGATAAGTGATTTTTTGTTCGGATGTTGAAGGATATTTAATCAATAAATAATGACGTAATTTATTGCGTAAATTTAATGAAAGATCCATTTACAACCAAATAATAAGGATATAATCAATATTTCGGTAATTATAATGTTATATTTTTAGGTTCAATAACAAGCTTATTTTTATTGTATATATGATCAAGAAATCTTTGTAATATATCTGAAAAATTTTCGCTTAGATTATCTTTGAGATAGTTATTTTTCCATGTCAGTTCTTGAACTTTTTGTTCTAATTCATATATTTTGTTGTCAAATTCAGCAATTTCATTTTGGAGACTTTTACTATGTTCCAATTCTGCTTTTAATTCATTTTTTAATTCATTTACTTGATCTTGTAAATTTTTTTTTTCTACACTAATATCACAAATCACTTTTACTAACTCTAAATAGTTATTAGACATTTGATTGATTTATTAAAAATAATAAATCAATTTTACATGAACTAATAGCAACTAAAAAAGTATTTGATTATTGATCTGGATGCTCTTGTTCAGACCAATATCCAATAGAATACACATTAATTTTGCAAGAAGCCTTGAGGTCCAATTTTCAAAGATCTAATTATAATTTATTTATAGATTATTATTCAATATTTTCCATCATAATAATATATTAAATGAATATAATACAACAAATTTATCCAGCAGTAGCAGATGGTTTGAATGATATATTATCACCATTATTGATATATACTTTTAGTGTTGTACCTAAAATAAATTATCAAAAATGGGCTATTGTAGGACAATTAGTTGTATCTATTGTTTTATTAAGTTTATATGCTAGTAATTATATTAATGGTGTAACTATATTTCAAATAACTAATAGTACATTAATATATACATTTATAAATATAGGAAAAATAGCTTTATTTTGTTATTTATTAAAAAATATATATCTTCAAGAACATAGCGAAGAAACTGAAAATAATGATCAACCTAAATACAATATCCAATCAACATAAAATATTATTTATACAAAGTAATTATAAATTATCTTTTAATTATTATAATCTTAATTAGCATCATTTGGACACATAACTCCAGCAACTCCTGCTCCAATTCCTGCTCCAATTGTACCACCAGCTTTTCCTCCAATTGTATTACCTACAGTTTTTCCAAAAGATGCTCCTTTTTTTAGCACAATTTATAATATCTCTGGCAGTATTTGAAGGATAAATTTTTTGTGTATTACTTTCATCTTTATGTGAATTTCCTTTTCCTGAATTTGAATTTCCTGAATTTGAATTTCCTGAATTTCCTGAATTTCCTTTTCCTGAACCAGAATTTGAATTTCCTTTTCCTGAACCAGAATTTGAATTTCTATTTCCGCCAGTACGAACATTTCCACCATGTGAATCTCTTACTGCATTACCATTACTTGAACGTAATGTACCACATTCATAAAGTCCAATGAATAATATTACAATAAAAATAAGCAACATTAGGATCTTGATAATGATCTAAAAATAAATCAATTTTTTGATGATAATGTAAAAATTGATGATATCTTTGATATAAATGGATGAATATACAATTCACAAAATAGCCTTATATGTCAAAGATGCTGAAATAGTCAAACAATTATTTTATATACCAAAATATAGAGATTTGATATATTCATCAGAATATCATTTTGATGAACTTGTTTTGTTATATTCAAAGAAAAACTGGATGAATACTAATGATCTAACAATAATTAAATCATTTTATAGATTAAATATTCAATGTTTTATTTATTATTATAAAACATATATGGATTATGCAGCTTCAAATGGTCATATAGAAATAGTAAAATGGTTACATGAAAATCGAAAAGAAGGTTGTACAACATTTGCTATGGATATTGCGGCTCAAAATGGTCATTTAGAAATGGTAAAATGGTTACATGAAAATCGAAAGGAAGGTTGTAGTATATTTGCTATGGATAGTGCAGCTGATAAAGGTCATCTAGAAATAGTAAAATGGTTAGATGAAAATCGAAAAGAAGGTTGTACGAAATTGGCAATGGATTGGGCAGCTTGTAATGGTCATTTAGAAGTAATAAAATGGTTACATCAAAAAAGAAAGGAAGGTTTTAACACTACTGATGCTATGAATTATGCAGTTGAAAATGGTCATATAGAAGTAGTAAAATGGTTACAAGACAATATAAAAATAGTTAAAGAAAACATAAAAGAAAACATAAAAAAGGTAAAAAAAACCGAAAAAATTGATGAAATCTTTGATATAAATGGATGAATATACAATTCACAAAATAGCCTTATATGTCAAAGATGCAATAATAGTCAAACAAT
>Ga0302280_1001898_pt1 | contig 16703 bp, 16 predicted proteins | sample III_Fen_E1_1_FD_198771 | JGI IMG/M metagenome (GOLD analysis project Ga0302280, IMG submission 198771) | Peat permafrost microbial communities from Stordalen Mire near Abisko, Sweden - III_Fen_E1_1 | ecosystem: Environmental > Terrestrial > Soil > Wetlands > Permafrost | place: Sweden: Abisko... | reverse complement strand
TACTCACTTCCATGAAATTTTAGAATTTTTATCCACACAAAGTTCACAAGCTCACAAAATAGTAAAAGAAGGGGTGTTAGCCCGCTTAAGTAATATAAAAAGAAATGCACTTATTTTTGAAATAGATAAACTAAAAGACCAACCCAATAGCGAGTTCAGAGCATTTGTTATTTAAAGTTATAGGGTTACCTATCAAGTAAAAACAGCCAGTAAAGAAATTCGAGTTGTCAGAATAAGGCACACAAGTAGAGAACCGTTGGGTTATTAATCCCTCCTCTGTTTTTCCTAAAAAAAGTTAGTTAAAATTGTAACCGACTAAAATCGAAAAATAATTAAAAAGACATTAAAATATATGAAACTCGATTACATTGATAACATCAACGAATATGGCGACAACATTGTTCGCCTTTACGAGTTCGACAGGGCGCAAGCAGAAAAATTTCAACAGTTGATTAAACAAGTAATTGTTAAGGATAAAAACACACTTGAACTTACAAGTGTTGATTTTATTGAGGCGCGCAATTGTAATTTAACATTGCGAATTTCGGAGGAAGACAATGGAATTGTTTCTGATGATGATAAAAACTTTTTTTGCGAAATGACATTGAAGGGCTATGAAGAAATAGTTTTATTATTAGAACCTTTTTGCAAAAAAGAAACGAAAGGATTTAAGATGTTGTATGATATTGATTCAAATACCGACTTTTTATTTTCCCCGGGAGGTACATGGTAAGCTTCTGAAATATGCTATTGTTAAGAAGGCTATGTTAGGATGTTGAATGTTTATTAGAAATCGCGTAAAGCAATTATGTAATTTGCTATTGATAAAATTTATTCGATAATTAAAATTAAATACTCTTCAACATCGGCTTACTCCACCTGTTGAGTAAAATATAGATTTGGCATTTGTTTCCATTTTGTAACTGAATATTGTTTAAAATAAATACGCCATTAATTAAGGAGTTGCTGTGGCCAAAATACGTTCAGGTTCATGATGCTGGTTTCTATATTGAGTGATTGTATGTAATTAATAGAGTCAAAAGACTGATCGAACAATCTGTAATTTAATCCTCGTATATGTACCACGTGTCCGTGTACACGAGCCAAATCTACAATTAACTGATTCAGATCTTCCGTACGTTCTTTATAATTACCATTCAATGAAACTTTGTACAACATAATATTTGAACGTATCAGTTGTTCAACAATTTCACGATTAATATATTCATCAATTATGATTACATCGGCATCGCGTATTGTGTTGTGGGCGTCTTTATTAGTGAGTACAATTTTGTTAAAGTCTCCTGTAACAATGCTGTATTTCAAAACTTTTTTATTTATAATACTTTTCATTTGAGTTGTGTTTAAAACTGTTAAAAATCAAATTTTTTTTAGGATTTAACCATTAGCCAATTAAAAATTATGCCGTCCGTTTCTACTTGCACTTTTCTGTTTTATAAACAAAAAGGCTGAGTAATAGTTTTATTTTTAAAAGCTAATGGCATTCGTCCTATTTATATCATTTAGCTAAGGCTTTTGATAAATCAATACCTGCTTTAAATTTTGCAACTTTTTTAGCAGGTATTTTTATTTCTTTTCCCGTACGTGGATTTCTGCCGACTCTTGCCGAGCGTTTAGCAACCGAAAAAGAACCGAATCCTATTAAAGAAACCCGTTCACCTTTTTTTAGTGCTTTGGTAGTTGTGTGTATAAAACTTTCTAACGCTCGCTGAGCATCGGCTTTTGATAATTTTGTTTCTGCTGCTATGGCAGTTATTATATCTGCTTTGTTTGACATGACTGTTTTTTTAATTGGTATAATTTTTTATTTTTTTAATTGAAATCATATATGCATCAACATCGCGTTAAACCACCCGTTGAATGAGCAATGATGTGTTTGAAATTAAAGTAATGTAATGTTTTCATTGTATGTTATTGCAGTATTAAAAACAAAAAGCCTTTCATTGATTGAAAGGCTTTTTATTTTAAGTGTTTTTAATGTCTAAAAAATTGTCCTTCCATTGCTGCTAATAATGGCGCAACACGGAAATTTTAATGAATCATTTAAACTAATATTTTTGGCTTTGTATTTCATTTATGATACAAATATAATTATTAATTCTATAATTCCTATAGATTTAGTATAATATTTAAAAATTAATCAAAATTTCTATATCGTTATACCTAATTTGTTAAATGATACTTAATCAAAAGCGCCTGAATTTATTTCTTAAGGATGTTAAATAATTAAAAAAATGCAAAAATTAGATTCATTAACTATTAATTCTATAGAAATTATATACATTTGTAAAAAAATAAATAAATGACTTCGATATACACAATCATTATTGCGTTAACGTTTATTTTACTGGAACGGTATTATTATTTGAGAAAGAAGAATGAAATTGGTTACAGGTACTATAATTTTATCTCAAATGTGAGTATTGGTATATGCGAACGACTCATTTACCTCTTTATGTTGCCTTTGTTTTACGGCATTTTCAATTATATATACATCCACTATCATTTATTTGCAATTCCTGATAAATGGTATTATTGGATTGTTTTATTGTTGTTTACTGATTTTGTTTGGTACTGCTATCATTGGTTGGGGCATCGGATAAACATTTTATGGGCAGCACACATTGTTCATCACCAAAGCGAAGATTATAATTTAACTGTTGCCGCACGTGTTACTATTTTTCAGGCATATATACGAACACTTTTTTGGTGTGTGCTTCCGCTTATAGGTTTTAATGTGGACATGGTAATGGGTATTCTTATTTTTCATGGCGCATATTCGTTTTTCACTCATACACAATTAGGAAAAAATCTACACTTTTTGGAATATGTTTTTATAACCCCGTCACTTCACGGTATCCATCATGCAAGTAACGCAAAATATCTAGACAAGAACTTTGGCGATGTGTTTGTATTTTGGGATAAACTTTTCGGAACCTTTCAAAAGGAGGAAGAAAAACCTGTTTATGGTCTTACCCAACCTTTTGAGAGTCATAGCTTTTTATGGCAACATTTCCATTATTATATAGAGTTATTTTATCTTGCTAAAACTAAAACAGGTGGGTGGAACAAAATCAACGTGTTTTTTGTTTCGCCTGAATACATGGACTCTTCAATCAGACCAAAATTGGAAAAGAAATGGTTGAAAACCGAAAAACGTCAATTGGCTGCACCCCTTAAGTCATATCTTAATTTTCAGCTTTCACTTTGTCTTTTATTACTTGCAATCACCACCTATCTGTTTAACAATACAAGCTGGTTAATACAAGCCGAAGTGTTTGTGTTTATAATACTTACTCTTATAAATGTGGGTGCTATTATTGAGCAAAAAAAGTATATTTTTTATTTGGAGTTAATACGCTTATGGCAAGCATTTTTATTTGTGGCATTGGTTACAGATACTTTGCTTGTGATACTTGTTTTTTCAATCGTTATTCAATTGTTACTATACTTTTTACCGATTAAATTATGGTATTATAAAATGCTTTATAAAGAAGTGATTTAAAAATTCCAATTAATAATTAAAAACAAAAAACAATGTCAGAAAACAGAAAACAAACTGCGTTGGGCGATGTAGCTGCCCGACAGCTTGCGATTGCTACCCGCACCGCACCACAAATGATTAGCATCACACCACGTTGGTTAACTCATTTACTCAATTGGATACCTGTAGAATCAGGTGTTTACAGGTTGAATAAAGTAAAAGACGGTAGTAACGTAGAAGTTGATTGCTCCTCCCGCGATGAAAAAGAACTTCCGCATACTTTTGTTGATTATGTGGAGAATCCAAGAGAATACAATCTTAGTGCGGTGAATACATTAGTTGATGTTCATACACGTGTATCAGATTTATACAGTAAGCCATATAATCAAATTAGTGAGCAGTTGCGTTTAGCAATTGAAACAATCAAGGAGCGTCAGGAAAGTGAATTAATCAACAATAAAGAATACGGTTTACTTGCAAGTGCAGTTCCGTCACAAATAATTAAAACACGTACAGGAGCGCCAACACCTGATGATTTGGATGAATTGATAAGTAAAGTATGGAAAGAACCGGGCTTTTTCTTATTACATCCTTTAGCAATAACAGCTTTTGGAAGAGAATGTACGCGGAGAGGTGTACCTCCTCCAACCGTTTCATTGTTCGGTTCACAATTTATTACGTGGCGCGGTATTCCACTTATACCTAGTGATAAATTGCCTATTGAAAAAGGGAAAACAAAAATAATATTGTTAAGAACAGGAGAAAGTCGCCAAGGTGTAATTGGTTTGTACCAACCTAATTTGCCGGGTGAACAAACTCCTGGCTTATCCGTTCGTTTTATGGGAATAAACAATAAAGCCATTGCTTCGTATTTGGTTTCGTTATACTGCTCTTTGGCAGTATCTGTTGATGATGCATTAGCCGTACTTGAACATGTAGACATCACCAAGTATCATGAGTATAACTATAAATAGATTTGTAACTTATTCCTATTAAATAAAAATGATGGATTTAGAAAGTTTTCAAACAAATTCTTTGCCTGATGTAAATGCACTTGAACAATTGGCAAACCAATTTTTCAAGTCGTTTCCGGGTGATAACCGAAAGAATGGTGCCGTATTTAAACAGGACAATTATAACGAACAAGCTCAACGTGACAGTGAAGCCAATGTAAATAAGGTAACTACCAACGTAACAAATAATGATACGTTCGGAACAAATGGTGTTCCTAAGTCGGTTGCCGGAAGTGGAGTTTCACCCTCATTAACGGAACATCAAAATAAATTTAAAATAGACAATCCGCAAACCAGTTTACCCGATCCTCATTTTTATAATGGACAAATACCTAAATCGGTTGCCGGAAGCGGTAAATTGCCGGTATCGGAAAATGGAAAATCTAATTTGGACAATACTTCTTCCTATGGAAAGCTCCCTTTTGCTGAAGAACAAACATTTGAAAAAGAACTGCAAGATGTTTTAAATGCCATTTCATCCTATGTTCCTTCTTCACAATTTGCTAATGTTTCTCCAATCAGCAAAAGTGATGTGTCGTATTATTTTTTAAATGGAAATGGAATAGGAGCTTATACATCTCACTTTTTTGATGGGAAAAACAAGGATCCATTCAGCAATACACATGGAATAAGCAGTATTGTAAAACCACCTTTTGATTTGAATTTTGTAAGGGCTGATTTTCCGATACTAAAAGAGCGTGTTAATGGAAAGCCATTGATTTGGTTGGATAATGCGGCAACAACGCAAAAGCCGAATCAGGTGATTGAACGATTGAATTATTTTTATCAGCATGAAAATTCAAACATTCACAGGGCTGCACATGAACTTGCGGCGCGTTCTACCGATGCATACGAAGCAGCACGTAAAAAAGTACAACAATTTTTAAATGCAAAATCTCCGAATGAAATAGTATTTGTTCGAGGTACTACAGAAGCGATTAATTTGGTAGCTCAAAGTTGGGGCGACCAGAATATCAAAGAAGGCGATGAAATAATTCTTAGTCATTTGGAACATCATGCTAACATTGTTCCCTGGCAATTGCTGGCAGCTAAAAAAGGAGCCCAAATTCGTGTGATACCTGTTGATGATGATGGTCAATTGATTTTGGAAGAGTATGGAAAACTGTTAAACTCAAAAACAAAACTGGTTTCATTTACTCAGGTTTCAAATGCTTTAGGTACTGTTACACCTGCTAAAACCATTATAGAAATGGCACATGCTTCAGGAGCTAAAGTATTGCTGGACGGCGCGCAATCAGTTTCGCATATTCGTTCTGATGTACAAGCATTAAACCCTGATTGGTTTGTGTTTTCAGGACATAAGGTATTTGCTCCAACGGGTATTGGTGTGTTGTATGGCAAAGAAGAGTTATTGAATGAAACACAACCTTGGCAAGGTGGAGGCAATATGATACAGGATGTAACATTTGAACACACGCGCTACCATCCTGCACCTTCAAAATTTGAAGCAGGAACAGGTAATATAGCTGATGCCGTTGGGTTAGGAGCGGCAATAGATTATGTAAACAAAATTGGTATTGATTTGATTTATCAATATGAGCATGCTTTATTAGTTTACGCTACTCACTTGCTGAAAGGTGTTCCGGGCTTGCGACTCATTGGAACAGCTCCTGAAAAAACAAGCGTACTTTCATTTGTATTGGATGGGATTAAAAACGACGATGTTGGTCAAGCCTTGAATAAAGAAGGCATTGCCGTGAGAACCGGACATCACTGCGCACAGCCAATTCTCAGAAGATTTGGTGTAGAAAGCACCGTTCGTCCTTCATTGGCATTTTATAATACTTGTGCCGATGTAGATGCTTTAGTATCTACATTGCACCAACTAAAAAGAAAATAAAGGAAATCAGTTATAAAGTCACCTTCTTTTACAAAGTAGGGGACTTTATGTTCATTAATAGTTTGGTTACTTAGCATGTAAACTTTAACGCTTAAAGCAAAAACTTTTTTCGGAATCTTATATGAATAGCCATATAGATACCAAATCAATTTTTGCACGGCGATTTTTAGTTTTTCGGAAAACTTATAAAAAGGAGATTATTAACTACTTGTTCTATTCACCATCTTAAATGCAGCTTTAGGAAAGAAGCGACTAATTTTTTCTAATCCGGCTGTTTGACCTATATTCATTATATCTTCGCCTTTCGTAAGTTTTTCAACCACTATTTTTGCAAACGTATCTGCCGACATTTTTTTAACAATAGTTACATTTTTGCTCATATCTGTTTCAACAACAGGAGGCAATACTTCTACAACTCTTATCTTTAACTTGGCTAACTGATGTCTTATGGACATTGTTGCAAAATGGATGGCAGTTTTTGATGCACAATATGTCCCTATAAATGACATTGGCATATATGCTAATCCTGAAGATATAATAATAACAATTGGTTCAGTTGATTTTTGAAGTAAAGGAAGTGCTTTTTTAGTAAGCGAAATGGGTGCGAAGTAATTAATTGACATTTCCGTTTCAATTTTTTCCATCAATTCTTTTTCAGGGGTGTTTACAAAATCAAATCCTTCTCCCTTTCCCGCGTTATTTATTAATACATCAATTTTACCATGTGTTTTTTCGATTTTCGAAATTACCTCGTTCAATTCTTCGCTTGATGTTACATCGGCTTTAAGGCTTTCCACCTTTGGCAATGCTGTTTTTAAAGCTGCTATTTTAGTCAAATTTCTATCAATTGAAATAACCGTATTGTTTTTTGTTAATTCTTTTACCAAGGCGAAACCAATTCCGGTAGCACCTCCCGTTATGACGATAATTTTATTTTTCATGGGTTTTATTTTTTGAACCAATTATATAAACAAATATACCACAATTCATTTTATAATATAAATCTGTTGTGGTCAGTTATTCTCTCCGCCAGCCAAACGAGCAGCAATAGCCAGCTTTATATCTCCATAGGTATATTCATCGCTCAATGCCTGTTTTATCGGTGTTAACTGAAAGGTGTTAAGCGTTTTTGAAACGGAAATGATGTTTTTTATTTTTTCTTCGTCAATAAATTCTTTGGCTTCCACTTCTCCTCGTGTAATTAAATACGCCAAATGACCTTCGATAGTGCTTACTGACATGTTCCTTATTTTTGCTATTGCATCAATGGTGTTGCCTTGTTTGTATAGTTTTAAAGTTTCTTCTTTAGTGTCCAATTTTACAGTAGGTTCAGGACTTTTTAAGTCTTCTGTTTTTTTTGTTTTTCTTAACCGTTCTTTTGGGAGTCTTATATTTTCTTTTTTTTCATTTTCGGGTGTTGATGAAAACACTTGATTTAGCAATTCCATTCGGGTTATGTCTGCACATACTTTATCAATTTCCGGTTTTGTTATTTCCTTTTTTGCAATTGTCAATTCTATTACCAAGGTAGCTTTATTCAGTAATTTTGATTGTTCATTAACACTTACCTCCAACGATAACAGTTCACTGATATAAGTTTTATTTTGTTTATCTGCTTTAACAATCAGTACGTGTCGCAATAATTTATTGGATATTCCTTTAAATGCAGGAGAAAAATAACTTGCTGCTGCCTGAATGCGTTTTAAAAGAAAATCGAGATGACCTTCCTCCTTTCTATCAATGATGCCGGCAAGCTGTCGCTGAAAGCCAATAGCATGAGGTTGTATATCTTTTACTTCTTTTTCAATTTCTTTGGCCCATTCGTAATAACGCTGTTTGGCCGATTTTTTTTTGGCAAGTATATAACTGTCGGTATGTTCTTCCAACTGTTTTATCAACGTATTAAAATCAAAACACTTTAAGGAATAGTCTTTTATAAAACGATACGTTTCCTCATTCAGCAAGTCATTCAGGTTTTGTGAAGCTTCTTCGTTTTTTGAATAACTTGTAATTTTATTATCCTGACTAAGTGTGTTAAAATTTATTCTGGATGTTAATACCAATCCATTCAATGATTTGAGACGAGATAGTGCAACATAAATTTGACCGGGAGCAAAAGCATCGCCTACATCCACAATTGCCTTTTCAAATGTAAGCCCCTGACTTTTATGCACCGTTATTGCCCATGCGAGCTTTATAGGATATTGTGTAAATGTACCTGCTGTGTTTTCTTCTATTTCGTTAGTCGCATCATTTATTTTATATTTTATGTTCTTCCATACATAAGGTTCAACTTCAATAGGCGAAGTAGCATCATTGAACTGAACTTTTATTATATCATTACTGATATTACTGATAATTCCTATTTTTCCGTTAAAGTAACGCTGTGCGCCTGTACTGTCGTTTTTAATAAACATTACCTGTGCACCTACTTTTAATTCCAATGTTTTTTCAATTGGGTAAAGATGTTCCAAAAAATCGTCGGCAATTTTGGCTTCGAAAAAATACGACTTGGTTTTTATGGCCTGCAAATATGTTTTGTTAAGCTCATTGGCTTTGTTGTTGTGTGTTGTTAAAGTAATGTAATTATCTGCAGCATTTGGCTTAAATTCAGGTTTGTAAAAGGTATTGAGTAATTCATTATCCTCTTTTGTAATGGTATTATCTCTTAAATGATTTAAGAGGGTTATAAACCGTTCATCGCTTTGGCGGTAAATTTTATCCAGTTCAATATACACAGGCTTGTTTTTCTGCAGCACTCGTGAATCAAAAAAGTAAGCACTTTTATAGTGATGTTTCAATACTTCCCATTCCTCGTTTTTTATAACGGGAGGTAACTGCAATAAATCGCCAATAAATAAAACCTGAACCCCTCCAAAAGCAAGATTGTGTCTTCTGCGAACGTGACGTAACACCCAATCTATTGCATCGAGTAAATCAGCACGCAGCATACTTACTTCATCAATTATGAGTAATTCAAGTTCTCGCAACAGCTTACGCTTGTTGTCGAACATTTGCAGGTTTTTAATTACCGAAGAAGGGTCGTTTAATTTTACTCGTTCGTTAAAGTTGTCTTTGTTTTGAACAACAGGAACAAACGTCCCAAAGGGTAATTGAAACAACGAGTGAATGGTGGTTCCGCCTGCATTAATTGCAGCAATTCCGGTAGGTGCAACAATCAGGCACTTTTTATAAGTGTTATTGACGATTTGCTTTAAAAACGTAGTTTTGCCTGTTCCTGCTTTTCCGGTGAGAAAAACATTTTTATTGGTATGATTGATAAATTTAGTGGCGTATAATGCCTTTCCTATTTCTGCTTCAGAATTCACGTTGGTTGTAAACTAATTTATTCTTTTTTTGGCATTGGACCTCGCTTGTAGGTAACCAATCCGTTTAAAAAATTACGCAGCAACTGGTCACCACATTCTTTGTAATTAGGATGATTAGGCTTTCTGAAAAGTGCAGTCAGTTCGCTTTTTGTCACCTCAAATTCTACCAGTTTAAGTATGTGAACAATGTCATCATCTTTCAGTTCCAGCGCCACACGCAGCTTTTTAAGTATATCGTTATTTGTCAGCATTACGTATGGTTTTTTCTAAAAAAAATGTCCCGAAAGGTATAAAGGATAGCAAAAATGCAATTAGTGTTATTTTTAATTTCCATCCATAGTAATTAAAGCAATATGACAATATAACCACGTACATTATAAACAAAACTCCATGTAACATACCCACAATTTTCACAGCTTCGGGCATGTTAGCCATATATTTTAATGGCATTGCAATAAACAAAAGCACTAGAAAGGAAATCCCTTCTGCTTTGCCTGTGTTCAGCAATCTTTTAAAGGGTGTTTTCGTTGGGTTTGTTTCCATTGTTTTTTTATTTGATAAATAATAAGTTACGCAAAAATAACGCAATTGTGGACGGGAAGATAACAAAAAATTGTTTCGTTATCAACCGCCTTTGCCCTTCTATTATTTAATAAACTCCAGAAAATGAGGACGCGTAACAGTTTTTTGCAATTTATTTTGTTTTGAATTTGTTAATTGCATTTTTTGTAAAGTCAGAAAGCACTAACTTTCCAACAATTTCGGCTTGCTCGTTTAATAGGGAATCCCAATGTTCGGTACCTGTCCAGAATTTTTGTTTTAATAGCCGCATGGCTTCGGGATTGGACTTTACAAGTTGTTCCGCAAGCTTTACAAGTGCGATGTCCAGTTCTTCTATTGAAGGGTAAATATCGGCATACAAACCTCTGTCCTTTGCCCATTGGGCAGTTCTGAATTCGGCTGCGTTAATTGCTAATGCACTAAATGCAGCCACACCTATTTTGCGTTGAACAGCAGGTCCGATTACAAAAGGACCAATGCCTATAGCAAGTTCACTAAGTTTTACTGATGCTTTATCCACCGCCAAAGCATAATCAGCTGCTGACACAATACCTACACCTCCACCCACTACTTTGCCTTGTACGCGCACTATTACAAATTTTGGCACTTTGCGTATAGCATCAATAACCGATGCAAAACCCATAAAAAACATCTTGCTGGTTGTTGGGTCATCCAACTTCACCATTTCATCAAATGAACCTCCTGCGCAAAAAGTAGTATCGCCTTCGCTTTGCAGGATTATTACTTTTGCTTCAGGATTATTGCCTGCGGCTTCAATTTTTATAACTAATTCTTTTAACAACACACTGGGTAATGAATTGCTTTGAGGATGAAAAAAGGTAATGGTTGCTATTCCATCGTTTAGTGTTGATGTTACGTATTGGAGTTTCATTTTTATGTTTTAACCGTTCAGGGCTTGCAATGAAAGATATGAAAACTGATTCATTCTCTGCCTGCACTAAATTAATTATTATTATGACTTAACAGGATTGCTTTACAAATAATTTATTTTTTGTTTTATCGAATTAGGCATTTAGTTTATAATCATTTTATAGTTGTAAGGCTCAGACTTCATCATTCGATTCAAAAGATTATCAAAAATATTTTCTTTCATAAAATTTCTATTGAATCGGAAGTGTATTCATCAATATATGCTTGCAAGTGTGATGCAGGATGGTGCATGCCTGAAAAAAAAGGTGGATGGATTATATGGACTGACAAAATTAAAAAATTAATACTTTAATGCATGGAGGTAAACAAATTTTTGTAAAATTAAAAAACAAAGTTCCCGTTTTTATTACCTATTTCACAGCATGGGTTGACAAAGATGGGAAACTTCATTTCAGAGAAGATGTTTATCACAATGATTCGAAGATGAAAACCATTTTATTTAAAAACTAGTTTTATGTTGAGTGTAAGTCGGAGTTCCAGTTTTTTTATGTTTTATCCTGACCGCATTTACATGAATAAATCAACACTTTTATTCAACTAGCATAAAAGTTGACCTTTAATTTTATTAATAACGATAGCCGCTTTTACTCCTGAAAAATTATTACGGAAACTCACGCTAAAACCTTATCAGTCAAAAGTATCAGTTAACATTTTCTGACTTATTTTACGAAAGTGATATGTATCGGATTATCAAAAGTCAACTTTTGATAATTTTAATCTAATACATCTTTAAAACAAGCACCTCCGTGTACTTTATTACATTTTAAAAAGCACATTAAAATAGTGTAAATACACTATTTTAAATAGTACTAAGGTGTTTTCATTATTTTTTTTATTGTAATTCATCTGTACTTTTCACAAAACAAAAACAGCTCATTTTTAACTTAAATCTGTAAAAAAATTTATTAACTGTAAAAACAAAAAATATGGCAAAAATAAACCATCACAATTCGGCGGATACTCTTGATGAATTGCTAACTGATGCTAAAAACAGAGGCATTCTTCACTTATACACAGATGTAGATAAAATAACAGAACGAAAATTAAAAATTGCAGACAAAGAGTTGTTAAATTTTGGCACATGCGGATACCTTGGATTAGAGCTGGATCAGCGATTAAAAGATGGTGCTGTAGAGATGCTGCAGATGTATGGAACCCAGTTTTCGGTATCAAGAACGTATCTTACTTCCGGTATTCATGGACAACTGGAGTCCTACTTATCAGCAATGTATGATAACAGCCCGGTAATTACTTATAGTTCTACATCAGCCGCTCATATTTCTATTATTCCAACAGTTGTAAATTACAATGATGCCGTTATTTTAGATCAACAGGTGCACATGAGCGTACAAACCGCCGCTCAATTATTGCGACAAAAAGGTGCAACAATTGAAAAAATAAGACACAGTAATCTGGAAATGCTGGAAGCGTCAGTACAAGAATTATCAAGAAAACATGAACAAATATGGTACATGATTGATGGCGTGTATTCTATGTTTGGCGATTTGCCTCCACTTGACAATTTGATATATTTGATGGCAAAATATCCTAAGTTACATTTATATATAGATGACGCACATGGTATTGGATGGTATGGTAAAAAAGGCACAGGCTATGCATTTAGCAAAATTTCGAAACACCCCAAAGTAATCTTGGTAACAACATTAGCCAAAGGTTTTGGTGTAATGGGTGGTTTAGCAATATTACCGGATGAAAAAACTAAACATAAAATAAGTATTTTCGGAGGTCCGCTGGGCTATTCCCATCCGCTTTCTCCAGCTTTAATTGGTTCAGCCATTGCATCCGCAAAAATCATGCTTTCAGATGAAATAAACCAATTGCAAAACGAATTGCGCCAAAGCATGGATTATTGCAATGCTTTACTTTCCAGAACAGAACTTATCGTAGTATCAAACCCTCTCACCCCAATTAATTGTGTGGGTATGGGGCAGCCTAAAGTTGCTTACAATATGATTAAACGACTTTTAAACGATGGTTTTTTTGTAAATGCAGCTTTGTTTCCTGCTGTTCCTATTAAAAAAACAGGTATACGTTTTACAATAACCCGACATATTCATAAAGAAGATATTAAAGCATTAGTGGATGCTATGGTGTACCATTATCCTTTGGTGTTAGAAGAAGAAGGTATCACTGCAAATCATGTTAAAGAGGCATTTGAAATAAAACCTGATGTACCTCCTCCTGCTTTACAATCTTATGATATTGACACGATTTTTAAACCCTCAGGCAAGCCTAAACTTTACATTGAAGAATTCAGAACAATAACAGATATAAATAAAGAAGAATGGGATAAGTTATTGGGCGATAATGGCTCCTTTGACTGGGATGGTTTATTATCATTAGAAGATGTTTTTAAAGGTAATCTGAAACCTGAAGAGAACTGGAACTTCTACTATTTTATTATTCGAGATTCCAACAAACAACCTGTGTTAGCAACCTTTTTTACATCTACTATTATGAAAGATGATATGCTATCTCAGGAAGAAATTTCTATCCAGATAGAAGAAAAGCGGAAAAAAGAACCTTATTGTTTTACTTCACAGACCTTAACAATGGGATCTATGCTTACAGAAGGGAATCACTATTATATCAACAGAACCCATCCTGAATGGAAACAGGCATTTACAATGTTATTGGAAAGAGTTGCTGAAATTCAGGATTCTGTTTATGCAAATACCGTATTACTTCGTGACTTTGACAAAGAAGATACGGAATTAAAAGAGTTATTTATTAAGGAAGGCTTTGCAAACATAAATATGCCTAATACTAACGTTTTAGAAGAAATTCCATGGGAATCTCCAGAGGAATTGTTGCAAAGCGTATCAAGAAATAATAGAGCAAGTTTAAGGAAGGATGTTTTTAAACACGAAAATAAGTTTGAAGTAGAATACAAAAACATCCTCACTCCGGCTGAAAAAAAACACTTTTACCAATTATATACCAATGTACATGCTAAGAATAAAGGATTTAACATGTTTCCATACCCGAAAAACATATTAGAAGTGTTATCAAAAAATCCAAAATGGGAATTTGTTGCTGTATACCTAAAACCAGAATTTGATAATAGAAAAGAAAGAAAAGCAGTAGCTGTTGCATGGTGTTATAATACAGGAGAACATTGTTCATACATGATTATTGGAATTGATTATGATTATAACCAAGAACATAAGGTTTATAAACAGGCAACATATCAAGTATTGAAACGTGCAAAAATGTTAGGATATTCAAAAGTATATATGGGATTATCTGCCGATTTTGAAAAACAAAAATTTGGAGCAAAACAGCAGGCACGAGTGGCATATATGCAATCAAAAGACACTTTTCACATGGAAGTACTGGAATCAATGTCTGCAATGGAATTATCACTAGTTCAAAGTTAAGAAATTGAAATGAGATTGGATTTGTGGGAAAAAAGATTTATCTTCAACTCAAAATAATCTAACCGCAGGCATATTTCATCTTATGAGAAAAATAATTTTAACCAATGAGAATGTTCTTATTGAATTACTTGATGACATTGTAATTATGACATGGAAGACCGATTTGACAAATCTTGAGTTTGTAAAAAAAATGGTTGATTTAAGGCTTGAGATAACCCCTGAAAAAGACTATCTCTTTGTTATCAATTCTAAAAAAGTTAAAAATTTTTCAAAAGAAGTAAGAGATTTTTTGGCAGGAAAAAAAGCGGCAGAACGTGTTATTGCAGCAGCAATAGTAATAGACTCTATGGTAACGGCAACACTTGCCAACTTTTTTTTGCGTGTTAGCAAACCAGAAGTTATTACAAGATTATTTAGTAATGAAGAAGATGCTATAAGTTGGTTAAAAACAATTGACGTGGATAAATAAAAATTTATTCTAAATAATTTTCAACAGACAAATTATTATAATATGAAATTCCCAACATTTAAAAACAAGTACTTTTCTCTTGAGATAAAAGAAGATATTTTGTATGTAGATTATAAAGAGGATTTGATTATTACTTTACCAATAGCAAAAGAAATAGTTACCGAAAGAATTAAATTTCAACTACAGGAGAATTATGATTCTATTTCTATGATCGGATTTTTAAATATTAAATACGCTAACAAAAAAGCACGAGAATATTTAGCTACAGAAGGTGCTCAACGATTGAGCGCTGCCGCTTTTATTGCCGAAAAAATGGTTTCAAAAACTTTATTGCAGATTTTTTTAACGGTTGAAAAACCAGATATACCAATGCAGGTATTCGATGATAAAAAAAATGCGGTTGCCTGGATACAAAGCATAATTAATAAATGACACTTGCTAAAACAACTATGAATACACTTGCTGAAGTGAGCTATCACTTGCAAAAATCCATTGATTGTATTAAAAATTTAGATACAGGGAATAGTTCATCTGAAGAAGAGATGGAGGTTTTTAAAAATCAGTTATCAGACTTTATTCGAAAACTTAAAGCAAAAAAAATAAATCTTGACAACATTGATTCTTTCACATTTGTTGATAATGACGACCTAGCCCTCATAATGAACCAAATGGTTGAGTACGCTGAATTAAACTTCAACAGTCAACTGGAAATAAGAGGGAACGATGATATTATTAATACGATAGCAACAACCGTTAACTTATTGGGGGAGGAGCTGGAAGATAAAATTAAAAAGCTCCAGCAATTAAATATAACGCTTGAAGTTACTACGGAAAAAACCAAAGCAAAAAATCAAGAATTATCAGGTATTATGAAGGCGCTTGATGAGAGTGCTCTTATTTTTATTACCGACACAAAGGGAAACATTGTAAAAGTAAATAAGGGTTTTTCTGAAGCCTGCATGTATAGCGAGCAGGAGTTATTGGGTAAAAACCATAAAATTATCAGTTCGGGTTTTCATTCAAAAAGATTCTTGAAAGAAATGATTACAGTTATAGAAAATGGTAAATCATGGCGCAACGAAGTAAAATGTTTGGCAAAAAATGGTTCGGAATTTTGGATGGACATTGCAATTAATCCCATTTCAAATCTTAATCAAGAAATAACTCATTATTTATCTATTGGCAATTTAATCACAGATAAAAAAATACAGGAAATTAAGTTAATTGAAAATGAAAAATCCATACGAAAGTCCTTAAAAGAAAAGGACATCTTATTGCAGGAAGTACATCATCGGGTTAAAAATAATCTTCAGATGATTTCAAGCCTTATGGATTTGCAAATAAAAAGAGCCCGTGAAAAAGAAGTTGTGAAACAACTTACCGATAGCCAGATACGAATCAAGGCGATGTCTTTATTACACGAAAAACTATATCAATCTGAGAATATAACACTTGTTGATATTTCGGAGTATACTATTAGTTTGATTTATTCATTTGTAACAATGTATGACGATAGTGTGCGTGAACGAATAACGGTACAACATCAAATACAAAAAGATATTAATTTAAACATTCCGCGTGCAATTCCATACGGTTTAATTTTTAATGAAATA
>Ga0302280_1001894_pt1 | contig 16742 bp, 15 predicted proteins | sample III_Fen_E1_1_FD_198771 | JGI IMG/M metagenome (GOLD analysis project Ga0302280, IMG submission 198771) | Peat permafrost microbial communities from Stordalen Mire near Abisko, Sweden - III_Fen_E1_1 | ecosystem: Environmental > Terrestrial > Soil > Wetlands > Permafrost | place: Sweden: Abisko... | reverse complement strand
GTCAACCGGATTTTATTATTGTAATCGAATGTAAGGGGGATTTAAAAAAACATCAGAGTAAAAACAAAGATAAATATTCAGAATTTGCAGTTGACGGAGCTTTATTGTATGCTTCATTTTTATCGAAAGAATATGATGTTTTAGCGATTGCGGTGAGCGGAGAGTCTATAAAAGATTTAAAAGTTTCTCATTTTCTTAATCTCAAAGGGCAAAACAAAGCAATAGAGAAGTTTTCAAATAAATTATTGGACATAGAAAGCTACGTAAAGGAATATGTGGCTAGTCCTGAGAAATTTAGACAGGATTATGAAAGTTTACTTTCCTTTTCTAAAGAATTAAACGAAAAATTACATTCCATAAAGGTTAAGGAATCTCAACGGAGTTTACTAATAAGTGGAATTTTAATAGCGTTAGAAAATACCGCATTTAGAAATTCATACAAATTACATACTAAATCAGAAGACCTTGCAAATATATTAGTAGATACAGTAGTAAATCAATTAAAGAGTGCCAGTGTCTCTGAAAAAAAAATAGAAAACCTAAAAACTGCTTATTCCTTTATTAGAATACAAACTGCATTGTCTGGAGAAGAAAATGTATTATCAAATATTATCGAATCTATTGATAATAATATTAATAATTTCATAAAAACACATAAATATATTGATGTTCTCGGACAATTTTATATTGAGTTTTTGCGCTATGCAAATAATGATAAAGGATTAGGAATAGTTCTAACGCCCCCACATATTACGGAATTATTTACTGATTTAGCCAAAATAAATAAAGACGATATTGTTTACGATAACTGTACTGGCACAGGAGGATTTCTAATTAGTGCGATGCAAAGAATGATAAAAGATGCGAAAGGAGATAAGGAGAAGGAGAAATCCATTAAGAAAAAACAATTGCTTGGAGCAGAATATCAGGATGATATTTTTGCTTTAGCATGTTCAAATATGTTTGTTCATCAAGACGGAAAAAATAATATTATACATGGAAGTTGCTTTGATAGAAACATTATGGAACAAATTAAAAAAAACTATCCTACTGCAGGTTTTTTAAACCCACCATACCCTAAATTAGATACAGATCCATTAGAACTTGATTTTGTTTTAAATAATTTAGAAGTCTTAACACCAAATTCTACTTGCATAGCAATTATTCCTATTAGTTGTGTACTAGCAAATAGAGGTAGAGACCTTGTATTAAAAAGTAAAATTCTTGAACAACATACATTAGAGGCAGTTTTGTCAATGCCTGAGCAATTGTTTTATAATAGTGGCGTGGGAGTTGTAACTGCCGTTACAATAATTACCGCTCATAAACCACATCCAAAAGGCAAAAAAACATGGTTTGGATATTTTAGAAATGATGGTTTTAAAGTCCAAAAACACAAAGGAAGAGTTGAAACAAAAGAATGGGAAAATATAAGAAAAACTTGGGTTGAAGCGTTTTTAAATAGAAAAGAAATTAAAGGGTTAAGCTTGTTACAAGAGGTGGATGCTAATGATGAATGGTGCGCAGAAGCATATATGAAAACAGATTATACTAGGTTGGTGGAACAAGATTTTGTTACTGAAATAAAAAGATATGCTGCCTTTTCAATAATGACAAGTAAATGAAATTAGTACCATTAAATAAAGTATTTAATATTCATTACGGTAATCAGTTTGACCTCTCTAAGATGTCTTTTGCAGAAAGTAGAGAAGAGGGAATAAATTTTATTTCAAGAGCAAGCAAAAATTTTGGCATAGTAGGAAGAGTTTTAAATTATAATTTAACTGAACCGTATTCGGCTGGAATGATAACAGTTACGCTTGGTGGCTCATATTTATTAGCCTCTTTTATTCAGCCTGAAAATTTTTATACAGCACAAAACATAAAAGTTCTTTCACCTAAAATGGATATGACTTTTAATGAAAAACTATTTTATTGTATTTGTATACAGAAAAATAGATACAGATATAGTTCTCATGGTCGGGAGGCAAATACGTCACTTGATAATATACTTGTACCTGATGAATTGCCTAAACAATTTCAAAAATATTCTCTTGAAAGTATTGTAAGAGATTTAAGTAGTTCGCTTAGAAAAAGTAATTTAAAATTAAATGTTTCTGGATGGAAATATTTTTCACTATTAAATTTATTTGAAATTACAGGGAGCAAAACAACTCCTCTGAAAAAATTGAAAGAATATGGTATTGGAGAATATCCATATGTAACTACACAAGCAACAGATAATGGAATTGCCGGATTTTATGATTTTTATACAGAGGAAGGAAATGTTTTGACTATTGATAGTGCAGTTGCAGGATATTGTAGTTATCAAGCAATAAATTTTTCTGCAAGTGACCACGTGGAAAAATTAATCCCAAAATTTAAGATGAATAAATACATTGCTTTATTTTTAACAACAATATTGAATAGGGAGCGATACAGATATAATTATGGTAGAAAATCTGCTCAAATGAGATTAAAAGTATCAGCAATAAAATTACCCTCAAAAAATAATAACCCTGATTTTGAATTTATGGAAAGCTATATTAAATCATTACCTTATTCTATATCAATTTAATCTTAAACGTTACTTCGCTTGAAAGTTATGTTATTTACGTTAGGGATTGTAGTGGAAAACCCACAGCCGTAATCGGCGAGGATTTGGAACGGAAAGCCCGACGGTGGTAACCCACCGGAACGCCCAAACTTTTTTTACTGCGTATATGAAAGATGGTTTTTTTGTATGTTTGTAAAACAAAGATGCCCTCATGAAAACACTAACTATTGTACGCCATGCAAAATCTGATTGGGGAAATGATAACCTGGAAGACATACATCGTCCCTTAGGTGAAAGCGGATATGCAGATGCAAAAGCATTATCTAAACAACTTCTTAAGAAAATGGATGTGCCTGATTATTGGATTACAAGTCCTGCCATACGCGCCTATTCAACAGCGATTATTTTTGCCAATGCTTTTAAATATGATGCTGAAAAAATAGTGATTAAGAAAAAAGTGTATGAAGCTAGCATTAAGAGTTTAAAGCTGATAGTAAATCAAATCCCTGATAATGTTAGTAATGTTATTTTATTTGGGCACAACCCCGGGCTTACCAATTTCTTTAATGAAGTGTCCGATTCTTACGCAGATAACATTCCTACCTGCGGCGTATTGCATTTAAAAGCAAACGTAAATAAATGGAAAGATGTCTTTACTAAAAAGATGGAAAACGATTTTACGGCTTATCCTAAAGAGTTTAAATAATACATTTCTTAGAAGCTGTTTAAATTTCTTTACATTTTCTTTTTCCTTGACGAAAAAGAAACAGGGCAAAGATGCAAAAGCATCTTTGAGCCAGTATGTGCGGCAGGTATTCAAGACCAAACGATCTGCCACACACAAAGCCAGTCTGCTCCGCGTTTTGTCGGGCTCACGCTCGGTTTTCAAACTACGTTGGTTACGTAAACCCGGGGCAGGCGTCCACGAACGGTGCGAACCGAAAGTTTCGTGGCATGAGAGGGGCAGGGCTGTGCGACAAACGAAAGCTTTAGGTTGGCGTTCGTGGTGGCTTTTTGTTATACTTTTTTGCGGCAGAAAAAAGTATTAAATAAAAAATCCGATTAAAATTTAAATAGCCTCTTAGTCTTCTAACTCTCCAAACTTCCCGTCATTAAAATCTATCATGGCTTGTTGAATTTCCTGCATGTTGTTCATTAAAAAAGGACCATGTGCAGCAATAGGTTCTTTGATAGGTTCACCGCTTAATACTAACAAAACACTATCTTCTGTTGCAGAAAGTGTTATTTCTTCGCCTTCATTTTTAAATAATACAAAATGATCGGCAGGTGCACTTTCAGTTTCATTAATGATGATACTTCCTTCTACAACAAGTAAGCCGGTATTATAGCGTTCTGGGAAATTTAGTTTTACGGTTGCTCCATTTTTCAACTTCACATTATACATTTCAATAGGCGTAAATGTATAAGCAGGTCCTTTCAATCCATTAAACTCTCCGGCAATAATATCAATATGTCCGCCATTGTTTGGCAGTTCATATTTGGGCATTTGCTTGTTGGTTATTTCCTGATATTTGGGCTTGCTCATTTTATACTTGGCAGGCAGGTTTACCCACAGCTGCACCATTTGAAAGAAGCCTCCTTTCTTACTGAATTCTTTTTCGTGGTATTCTTTATGCAATATGCCCGATGCGGCAGTCATCCATTGCACATCTCCTTCTTCAATTACACCGCTGTTGCCCGCACTATCATGATGGGCTACTTTACCATGATAAGCAATGGTAACGGTTTCAAAACCCCTATGCGGATGCACACCCACACCTCTTGGTTTATCGGTAGGCGCAAGACTAACTTTTGAATTATAATCCAACAAAAAAAACGGACTCATACCCTGCTTACCAATTTCCGGCAGATGCGGAAAAAAGTTATGTACTCTAAAACCATCTCCAACCATGTGTGCAGGTGGTGGGGTAAATATGCATTTAATTGCTTTTGTTTTCATGATATATGCTTTTTAATTATTTATATTTTGGTATCATGGTGTTCGCCTATCGGCTCGGGTCATTGCTCTTTATTTTTTGTCTTTCTTAATGTATTCGTCTGTAAAATGTTCTGTATGTTTTGGTTGAGAAAACTTCTCATCATTATACTCTTTCGATTTTCCACGAGGGATAGATAAAGAAGTCCATTTAGTATCGGTTACCATTTTGCCTATAAACACTATTTGGCCAACATGATACGGATAGTGAGCCAACTGCCTATTTATGGCATCTGTTATACTATGTCCTTGATTGCGAATATAGATAGTGGTATTAAAGTTTTCTTCGTTTATATAGTTAAGTGCATTAAACAAACAATCCCAGCCTTTGTTCCAGATGGCCATTAAGGCCTGCTTATCTTTTACATCGTTTTCAAATTCGGCTTCGCGGTTGCGTGTTTCTTTCTCTCCATCGGTAGTTAAAAAATCAGTCCAGCGCGATAACATATTGCCCGTCATGTGTTTTACAATCGTAGCAATGCTGTTACTCTCTTCATTATACTTCCAAAAAAGTTGTTCATCGTTTAGTTGGTCAAATGTTTTTTCGCCAAGTGTTTTGTAATACTCAAATTGCTTTTTGGCACTTTCTAAATAGTTGCTTTGCATAGGTTATTGTTTTATAATGGGTTTGTTTTAGCTAAACTGCTCTTGGTTATCTTGCCTATTCTTTTATCGCCCTTTACAATCATCCCACAGGCTTTAATTACAAGGGTTTCAAAGTTATCATCCTCAACCGAAATAAGTAACCAGGTATTCTTTGCTTTTTTCTCTATTAGTTTTAAGTCGCGATGGATGGATGGTAATGTCTTTGAAACTGATTCGGAATGTTCGGGAGAAGTTGCTACCCAAATACCATTCTTCTCGGGTTGTACTTTTCTGTTGCGTAAAAGAAACACCATCTTGTTATCTACATACAAACCATAACAACCAAAAAAAGGTTTAACGGAAACTTTTTTAGGGTGCAGGTAATCTAGAATAAAGTCGAAGGGGATTTTGTGCATGCTCTGTTTCTATAACAAATGTACGCACAAATAAAACACTGAAGTAATCTATGTTAAGCTACCTGTAAATTATATACATCACTTTTGGTGCGTTGTATATTGCGCACAATAAATGGGTCGGGCAACGGAATCATTTCTACCAAATCAAACTGTAGGCACTCTTTACTAAGTCCTTCAAATATTAAAGTAAACTTGTTGCTGTTGGTAGCAAAGGTCCACTCGGGGGCAAAAGAAATATTAAAAGCGGTGAGTAATTTAGCCTGACGACCGCTTTCTTTTTCAATTAAAAACGTGTTGGGCCATATGCGTACTGCCGATTCGGGATTATACGTGCAATGTATAATCGTTTGGCGCTCCTCGCTTTCAAGAGGTTTTGTTTTTAACTTCTTTTTTGTTTTTATTATTTCTTCCGTTTCAAACATGACGAGGAATTGGGAACATCAAAAACAAAAATTTACTTCTTTATAAAAGCATCCCAGCCTTGTGCGGTAAGCTCTACTGATGAACCTGAGCGAGTAATTAGGTTAGCGCCACTGGCTTCATCAGTAATGTGTCCTATAATGGTAAAGTCAGGATGGTTTTTAACTTTATCAAAATCTTTTTGATTGATAGTAAACAACAACTCATAATCTTCGCCACCGCTTAGAGCGCAAATGGTAGGATCTAACTTAAACTCATGTGCGCGGGCAACAGTCAAACTATCCATGGGTATTTTATCTTCGTATAAATTACAACCCACATCTGATTGCTGACAGATATGCAATATCTCTGAAGCAAGTCCATCGCTAATATCAATCATACTGGTTGGTTTCACATCCAGTTGTTTTAGCAGAGGTGCAATATCAATACGTGCTTCGGGTTTAAGCTGTCGCTCTAAAATATAATCGTTGCCTTCTAAGTCGGGTTGTACATTAGGGTTTTCTTTGTATACGGCTTTTTCTCTTTCTAATATTTGTAAACCCATATATGCACCACCCAAATCGCCGGTAACTACCAGCAAATCTTTTTCCTGTGCACCACTACGATAAACTACATCTGCTTTATCGGCTTCACCCAAAACACTCAAGCTAATTACCAGTCCGCTTAAAGAGGTAGTAGTATCACCACCTACCAAATCCACTTTGTACTTATCGCAAGCCATTAACATACCGCTATACAATTCTTCCAATGCCTCTGTAGAAAAACGGTTTGATACAGCAATACCTACCGTAATTTGCTTAGCAGTTCCGTTCATGGCGCATATATCTGATACGTTTACCGCAATGGCTTTGTAACCCAAATGTTTTAACGGAACATACGTCAAATCAAAATGCACACCTTCTACCAGCATATCGGTAGAGAGTAAAGTTACTTTGCCGCTTTGTTCTATAACAGCGGCATCATCGCCCACACCTTTAATGGTTGAGGAGTTATGAAGTGTAATATGTTCGGTAAGATGTTTTATTAAGCCAAACTCGCCTAACTGAGATAGTTCTGTTCTTGATGTATTTTCAAACATATTATTTTAATTTAATACAAATATTTTTGGGTTCGGTAAAAAAATCGAAAGCTTCAAAGCCGCCTTCACGGCCAACACCTGATGATTTTACACCACCAAAAGGAGTACGTAAATCGCGCAGCAACCAGCAGTTAATCCAAACAATACCTGCATGAATATTTTGTGCCATGCGATGCGCTTTGGTTAAATCTTGTGTCCATACAGTTGATGCCAATCCATACACGGTTGAGTTAGCCCATAGCAACACTTCTTCTTCAGTATCAAAAGGCATAATGGTTACAACAGGTCCGAAAATTTCTTCCTGATTGGTACGGCAATTATAAGACAGTCCTTCAATAATGGTAGGTTCTATATAATAGCCTTCGCTAAACTCTCCTGATATGTTGGCTTGCTTACCACCACATAAAACAGTGCCCCCTTCTTGTTTGGCAAGCTCTACATAACTCAATACTTTTTCCATGTGGGGTTTGGAAACAACTGCACCCACTCTTGTTTTATCATCAAGCGGAGCGCCCACTACTAACTTCTTAGTTTGTTCAACAAAATCTTTTTTAAATTTATCGTAAATACTTCTCTCTACAAAAATGCGCGAACCACAAAGGCAAATCTGTCCTTGATTAGAGAAGGAAGAATGCATGGTAGTAGCAAGCATTTTATCATAATCACAATCTGCAAAAATTACGTTCGGGTTTTTACCCCCCAACTCTAACGACAGTTTTTTAAACATAGGTGCTGCAATGCTGGCAATGTGCGCACCTGTTTTTGTTCCGCCAGTAAAAGAAATAAGCGGCACGTCTTTATGAGAAACAATGGCGTTACCAACCTTTCCTCCTAAGCCATGTACAATGTTCAACACGCCTTTTGGTAAGCCCGCCTCTATGCAAAGTTCAGAAAGTAAATAAGCAGTCATAGGTGTAACCTCACTTGGTTTGGCAACAACGGTGCAACCAGCAGCCAGCGCAGGAGCAATTTTCCAGGTAAATAAGTATAAAGGTAAATTCCAGGGAGAGATGCAACCTGCCACACCAACCGGCTGACGAAGCGTATAGTTAATAGCAGTATCTTCCATGCTATGCGTATGTGCAGCATAATGTAAAATGCCTGTACCATAAAAATGAAAGTTAGCCGCAGCACGAGGTATATCAACTGTTTTGGCAAGCTTTAAAGGTTTGCCGTTATCTATACTTTCGGCAAGGGAAAGTTTATCTAAATCTCTTTCTATAAGAGAAGCAATCTTTAAAAGGTATTTAGAACGAATATCTTTGGGTGTAACACTCCATGCGGGGAAAGCCGCTTTGGCCGCTGCAACAGCAAGTTCCACATCTTTCTCATCACTATCAGGAATATGGGAATAAACTTTTCCACGAGATGGGTCTATATTATCTATATATTTTTTAGAAACAGGTTCTACTAACTCTCCGTTAATATAGTTTTTGATGTGCAACATGCTATTCAAATTAGGGATGTAAAAATACGGAAAATTCAGAGCCTTATTTAAGGAATAAACCTAATTGGCAGAAGGAACTTGTATGTTGAATTTATATTCTTTAGGTGGCAGGCATTGTGTGTTGTTACAAGCCATACACTCTACATGGCCCATAATAGTAAAAGCACCTTTATTGGTTCGCTTTATTTTTTGCTTAAAAACAACTTCATTGCTAAACGACATAACATCGGCACTAAAAACATTTGAGTATTCGGTAGCCGGAGTTGGTTCAATAACTTTATCAGCCAAATCATAATCGGGCGTAGGTTCAAATCTAAAAATGGTGGGCAAGGGTCCATCCCCGCTTTGCAGTTGCGAGTATATATGCCAGTCCATATTTATGCTTGCCGTTAAAATAATTTCTCCTTTTGTATCATCTATCGGGTTGTAAGAAAATCCCCATTTTACAGGTTGTACTGTTTGCGCGGAGCAGAAACAAGACGTGAGAGACAAGGTGCAAACAAATAAAAAAGTAACAATAAAATGTTTGGAAAGCATTTATTAGAACTTAACCTTTGTAACGCGGTTAATAGGTATCACTATTCCTTGTTTAAGAATAACACGTTTATCGGTTAATCCCCACACGGTAGTATCAACCACTTTAGACGAAGTATCATCTTCGAAATAAATTTTAATTTTAGAATGTTCTAAATTCCCTAAAGATAAACATCGTTGTAAATCTGCCGCACGTTGTTTTATTTCTTCTTTGTCGCTTAGTACTTCTGCGTCCGGGAAGTGCAATCCGGTTATAGCTTCTTTATCAATTACCTGATGTTTAGTTTGTGTATCCATAAAACCCTCTTTTTTTCTGCCTCATAAAAATACTTCTTTTTTCTGAACTCCAATATTAATTATTATTAATTTGAGTGTTAATTATTTTGAATAATTCATTAGGTCGTTGCGTACCAATACGATAAGTAAACCCGTCTTTATCCTTCAGCTCTATAAAATTATTACCCGAGGTATAAAATTTAACAATCTCCTTTATATAGAGATTATAAACGGGGCGGCGAAAGCTGTTCTTTTTGTATCGCAATTTTTTTATGGTGTGGATATTGCTAAAATCTATTTTTACTTTTCTCGCACCCCAAAAGCCGCTAAGCATAAGATAATTGGGATAAACAATAGTTTGTATGTGCAATACATACATTAATAAAACAGATAACACCATGATAAAAACACCCAGTATAAAAAAGATATGACCCGAGGCAGGAATTTCATCCACCGGATATGACCCTATACGGATAACCGCCAAATCAACAGGCTTTGGGTTTTGACTCCAATAATACCCCGTAAAACAAAGCAGGGCTAACACAGTTCGTATAAGTGTTGATACACGGTTGTAGCCCAAAAATTGTTTTTCTTCATATAACGGTATTTGATCGAGCATCTTATAAATTATCTTGCCATAGTTTTTGTTTCGGAATTTTTATGTCACGCAACGAAGATACTTTTAGGTTTAGCGTAAGCATATATTGTTTAGAGTACCCAAACGGAACCCAGGTTATGTGTGCTTCCCAACAACGCAAATCTCTATAGATAGTAAAACGGGTATAACTAATATTTTTTAGTGCAAAATCGTAGCCACTGGTCACGTCAACTTTCCAGTTAGGTGTGGGCTTGATACTAAAAGTGGCTCCTAAGTTTTGTTTGTAACTGTTTGGGATAGTAGTAGTGCTACTGGGGTTTTCCGGATTTCCGCCACTTGTTATACCGCCTTTAACAAAACTTAAATTGTAATTAAGCGTTATGCTAAAAGGTTGTTTGCTGCTTGCCAAACTTTTTATTTTGGCATTAGTTAAGGTTGCGTTAGTAGAAAAATTACAACTGGTAAAGCGTGCTAATTTTAATTTTTTACTTGTACCGGCTAATAAAGTATCGGACCTGTTGCCATATTTGTTTAGAGCATAGGGATCAAAAATAGACACAAAACTTACGCTTACCATATTCTTAAAAAACGAATTACGTGCGGAGAGATTTATCAGACTCAATTTATTAAGCTTAGCAAAAAAATCGTAACTACCTCCAATACTTAGCATCTGTAAGATGGCTACTTTTTGATACGTGATGCTGGTATCTGTTTTTTTTCTAACCTTGGCATCAATAGTATTATTTATATTAAAGGTTAGCGCACCGCTTGGTGCACCGCTTGGGCCACCAAACAATCCATTTTGAAAACGAGAGTAATAACCATTATAGATTGGCTGTGGGTGTTTTCTATCCGTAGTATCTATACCTGTTTGCAGCGGCTTGTAAAACCCATACTTATTCTCCATATCAGGGTGTACAACAAAACCTATGGTGGGGATTATCTGATGCCTTATTTGCTTTAGTATTTTAGAGTTAAACAAATAATCTCCGTAAACCTTGGTAGTTAAGTTTACCTGATAACTTTGATCAAAGGCTAATGCCGGACCCCTTCTTATAAAAGTGTTTTGTGTTTTTGTACTGGTATCATACTTTTGTTCTATTGTTTGAAAATTGGTATACTGCTGAAAAGTAGCTTGTGGACTTAAGGTAAAAAACTTTAAAAGACTAATGTTTGTACCAATTGGTATGCGCTGATACACGCCATATTTAATACTATCTAAGGTGGATTTTGTAAATAAGAGCGAGTCTTTAGTTATTACGGTTGCCTGTGTTTGTAAGGTATAATCAACATAAAGTTTGTCTAACCATGTTTGGGTTGTGTGTGCCTGATTTTTAAACGGATACATGCGATTAACCGCATAAGTTAATTGTGGTGCATCTATTTCAATAAGATTTGTTTGCAGATTTTGGTTAGACCTTGCATTAATAGTTAGCATAGAGGTTCTAAAGGTTTTTGTAAAGGCTATTTGAGAATTTAAACTGCTTTGCAAATAATTTGTCTGATTCTGATTATTATACTTACCAAAACCAGAACTACCCGCGTTAACAGATGCGCTAAAGCGTATGGTTGGGTTATATTTATTATCCTGTGTATGACTCCAGGTAATCCTGAAATTATTTGCTTTAGTTAAAGCATTTACATCTCTTATAGATCCGAATTTCGGATTGTCTTCTGGTATTCCCGAAACGTTTTGAGAAAAAGCTAGGTTAAAACTACCACTGTATTTGTAATTTACTTTATAATTAAACATGGAGTGGGGAGAACTTGTATTAATTGCCCACGAGCCATTGCTGTATATGTTTCCATACAAAAACACTTGTAGTTTATTATTTACCGGAATAAAATAACCCATGTTCTGCAAATAAAACCCCTGACTTGCCGAGTATCCATAACTTGGCATTAATATGCCGGCTTTAGATGAATTTACGCTTACATTGGGAAAGAACCCAAAAGGCAAGCCTAAGGGTGTTGGAATATTGGAAACCTCTAAAAATAAAGGACCCGTAACAATTTTATCATTTGGAATTATTTTGGCTTTGCTGGCACGAAAATATATTCTGGCATCTTCAAACTCACAAGGGATACACCTCATTTTTCGGATAGACATAATATTGTTGGTGTCTTTTTTTACCGCTTCTCCATGTATAAAAAACTCATTTTGCTTGGTAGAGATGCCAAATATCTTCCCTTTTTTAGTTTTTAGATTATAGACCACCTTCTCGCATTTCATTTGGTCTTTCCCTTGCTTAAATTCCGGGCTTCCTTTTATAACGCCATTGCTATCGGGCATCCCTACAGCTGTAATTAAATTTGATTTATTATCAATTTCAATATAAGCAGCTTTCAAATCAAAATCCTGATAATGCACCATGGCATTTCCGTACAAGTATGCCTTTTTATTTTCGGCTTCTAATCGAATGGAATCTTCCGCCTCATAGTCAACCGGAGACTCTATTCCGGCATCGTCATCGGTAGAAAGGGTATCTATGTTCTTTCTAAGGGTGTCGGTTTGAGGTTTTACGGTATCGGGTAAAAGAATAAAATGAGGCTTAATATCGTTATAGGAACTATAAAAAGCATGCGCGTTAACCTGATTTATTAACACAAGGCAATTAAAAACTATTACTATAAGGACACTTTTCCTCAAAATCTATAAAATACTTTTGTAAAACAGCGCGTAAAGCTACAAAATATAGCTAAAGCTATGATTTGCCCCCATTCTAACATAAAGCCATTTCATGTTTTGCTTCTTGCATTTTTGGCACTGTTTTTGTTTAGCGAGGCCCATATAGCAAAAATCAGGCCAAAAGGTGTTAAAACGATTGTCATTGACCCGGGGCACGGTGGAAAAGACCCCGGTTGTAATGGAAATACACATAATGAAAAGGATATTGCCCTAGGCATTGCCCTTAAACTGGGGGAGTTTATTGAGAAGAACCTGCCTGATGTTAAAGTAATTTATACCCGCAAAAAAGATGAATTTGTAGAGTTGGAAGAGCGTGCTCAAATTGCCAACCGCAACAATGCTGATTTATTTATATCCATACATTGCAATGCCGCCTCAAATTATGTGGTTGTTAAAGATAAAGCCGGAAAAGTGCATTACAAAACCTTTATCGATAAAAAGGGAAAGCCACATAAAGTAGAAGTACATAATCCTAAACCCTTTGGAAGCGCTACTTATGTAATGGGTATTTCTAATGAAAAAGGAAAGTTAAATACGGCTAAACGAGAGAATGCTTCTATGCTTTTGGAGGATAATTACAAGAAAACCTACGATGGCTTCGACCCTCAAAGTGATGAGGCTTATATTGTAATGAGCCTATGGACAGGGGCTTTTGTGGGGCAGAGTGCTGATTTGGCTTCTAAAATCCAGTCAGAATACACCAAAAAAGCTGGCAGGATTGATAAAGGTGTGCAACGACAAAGTATTTGGGTTTTATGGCGTACTGCAATGCCAAGCATTTTAACTGAGGTAGGTTTCTTAACCAACCGCGAAGAAGAGAAGTTTTTAGGTTCAGAAAAAGGACAGAAATATATGGCCGCTGCTTTATTCAGGGCAGTAAGAAGTTATAAAGATGAAGCCGAAGGCACTAACAAAAAGTATGATGATGATTTTGAGAAAGAAGAGCCTTTGGTAAACGAAAACCTATCTAAGGGAAATAAAAATGATGAAGGCACACCAGCTGATTCAGCACAAGTTGCCGATGCTGCTAATGAAGAACTGTATAATGGTTTTATTAAGGAAGCTGACGAAAACTACAAAGCAAAAAAATATGAAGATGCGCAGGTAAAGTATGAAAAGTGCAATGAATTAAAACCAGAAGAAAGATTTCCTTTGGCAAGGATAGAAGAATGCAAAAAGAAAATTATAGAACAAAAAAGCAAGCTAAGTGCAGAAGAGCAACAAAAGAAAGAAACACAGGCTAAATACAACACCTTCATAAGTAGCGGAGATAAATTAGCCGCACAAAGCAAATGGGATGCTGCGATTGTACAATACAAACAAGCGGCAGATCTTTTGCCCGAACAGAGTTACCCCAAGGATAAAATAAAAGAATTAGAGAAAACCATTGGAGAAGAAAAGCAAAAGAAGAAAGATAGTGAGGAAGCTGAAAAACAAAAACAGCAAGATAAACAAGCAAAAGCAGATGCCGATAAACGCACAGCAGACTCTCTATTAAAAATTAAAAAACAAGAAGATGATAGAGTGGCTGCCGAGAAAGCCAAGGCAGATACTACACCCGTTAAACCAAAAGATATTGTTACCACATATAAAGACAAAACTCCCAAAAAAGATACCGCACAAAAAGTAAAGAGCAATCCGCCTGCGGGTAAAGCAGGTATTGTGTTTAGGGTGCAATTTGCCATGAGCGAAACGGAACCTGATGTAAAAGCTGATAAATACAAGAACATAGAAGACGTTTGGTATTATAAGGTGGGTAATGTATTTAAACTAACCTCGGGCAGTTTCACTAATCCGGAGGATGTAATTAAACATCAGGAAAAAATGCGCAATGCGGGTTATAAAGATGCTTTTGTAGTAGCGTTTAAAAACAACCAACGCATGGATTTTAAAGAAGCCGTTAAACAAACCTCATCGGCAGGAAAATAAAGAAGCAATAACATGGAAGAAAATAAAGAAATACGCAACCAACAGGAAGAAAAAAAGAAACGCGGCGGCGTTCTGCCCTGGCTCTTGTTGGTTTGTTCGCTAATTGGCAATGGGGTTTTGGTTTACATGCTTAATCAGGAAAAGCAAATCGTAATTCAAAAAGAAGAGATTATAAAAACAGTTTTTGTAGAACGCGATAATGTAAAAACCGACTTGGTAACACTTAAATCCGACTTCGATAATCTACACACCAACAACAAAAAACTGCAGGCAAATATTGATGCGAAAAAATCTCAGATAGATTCATTGATAAAGCTTGCCGAAAAAAACAAAGGCAATTTATCCATCATTGCCAAACTTAGAAAAGAAACCGAAACTCTTCGCTTAATTATGCAAGGCTATGTACACACGATTGATTCGTTAAACACCCTCAACAAAAAATTGATTGTAGAAAAGAACGATGTGATTAAAAAATTAGATGCCGAAAAAGATAAATCATCACAACTGAATAAAGATAAAGAATCGCTGCAAACCACCATTAATAATGCCTCTGTGCTATCTTGTTATGGCATTACGGCGCAAGGTATTGATGTAAGAAAAGGGGGCAAAAAACAAAGTGTTACCACCAAAGCCAAGAAGACAGATATTATTCGTGTAAGTTATTCGTTGGGCGAAAACAAAATTACCAAACCCGGCTCTAAAGATATTTATGTGCGCATCATGACTCCCGATGGTAAAGAACTTGCCAAGGGTTATGACGATAATTATAAGTTTAGGTTCGGCGGTTCTACGGGTTACTACGCCGGAAAAACCAATATAGATTATGCAAACAAAGAAATTGGTGCAACCACTACCTGCGAAGGTAGCGACCCTTTTATTCCCGGCAAATACATTATCGAAATTACCTGCGATGGTGTAGTAGTAGGGCAAAGCTCGTTGACGCTTAATTAGGTTTTTGATTCAAAAACAACAAGCATCTTTAACCCTTCTGTTTTTCTTTAAATTGTATATTTAAGCCCAACTAATTTAGTGGCAATGGATATAGAGTTTAATAAGAACGACGATAAAATGCGCCTGCTCATCTCTCAGATGGAGCAACGTTTACATAAAATATACTTAGGCGGCGGCAAAGCCCGCATCGATAAACTGCACGAGCAGGGCAAGATGAGTGCGCGCGAACGCATAGATTTTTTATTAGACAAAGATTCTCCCCGTATTGAAATGGGTGCCTTTGCAGGCTATGAAATGTATGCTGAGCATGGTGGTTGTCCGGGTGGTGGCGTGGTAATTGTTATCGGTTATATCTCGGGTAAACAAGCTATTGTGGTGGCTAACGATGCTACGGTAAAAGCCGGAGCCTGGTTTCCCATTACCGGTAAAAAGAATTTACGTGCACAGGAAATTTCTATAGAGAACCGTTTGCCTATTGTTTATTTGGTAGATAGTGCGGGCGTTTACCTGCCTCTGCAGGATGAGATTTTTCCGGATAAAGAACACTTCGGGCGTATATTCCGTAACAATGCTGTAATGAGTAGTATGGGCATTATGCAAATTGCAGCCGTTATGGGAAGCTGCGTTGCGGGCGGCGCTTACCTCCCTATCATGAGTGACGAAGCCATGATAGTAGATAAAACAGGAAGCATATTTTTAGCCGGTTCTTATTTGGTAAAGGCTGCCGTTGGCGAGAATATTGATAACGAAACTTTGGGTGGTGCAACTACACACTGCGAAATATCGGGGGTTACCGACCATAAGTGTAAAGATGATGCAGATTGTTTAACACGCATACGCAACATATTTAGTAAAGTGGGCGATTATGATAAAGCAGGTTTTAACCGCGAAGCAATAGTTGCCCCTAAAAAAGACCCGAAAGATATTTACGGCATAGTGCCCGAAGCACGCGATAAGCAATACGATGTTCGCGAAATAATTTACCGCTTGGTTGATAACAGCGATTTTGATGAATACAAAGAACTTTACGGACAATCCATCATCTGCGGTTATGCGCGTATAGAAGGTTGGGCGGTTGGTATTGTTGCCAACCAGCGCAAAGTAGTTAAGAGTAAAAAAGGCGAAATGCAATTTGGTGGTGTTATTTATAGCGATAGCGCCGATAAAGCCGCGCGCTTTATTATGAATTGCAACCAACGCAAAGTGCCTTTGGTTTTCTTGCAAGATGCTACCGGCTTTATGGTGGGCAGTCGTAGTGAGCATGGA
>Ga0302280_1001891_pt1 | contig 16751 bp, 14 predicted proteins | sample III_Fen_E1_1_FD_198771 | JGI IMG/M metagenome (GOLD analysis project Ga0302280, IMG submission 198771) | Peat permafrost microbial communities from Stordalen Mire near Abisko, Sweden - III_Fen_E1_1 | ecosystem: Environmental > Terrestrial > Soil > Wetlands > Permafrost | place: Sweden: Abisko... | reverse complement strand
CATCATAAACATATTTGAAGAGTATAAAAAAGCACTGGATAATATAGATTCTGCCAACGAGATTTTAAAAACCGAAAAGGATAAAGATTTCTTGGAGATGGCAAAAGCCGAGCTGGAAGAGAACAGAGCCATAGAAATAAAACTGGCAGATGAAATCCGCATCATGCTTATTCCTAAAGACCCCGAAGATGCCAAAAATTGTGTGATGGAATTGCGTGCGGGCACGGGTGGAGATGAAGCCAGTATTTTTGCGGGAGATTTGTATGAGATGTATCGCCGTTATTTTGAGAAGAAAGGTTTTAAAGCTGAGGTGGTTGATATAAGTGCCGGAACAATGGGCGGTTATAAAGAGATTGTTTTTAATGTAAGTGGTGATAATGCTTATGGTACGTTGAAGTTTGAATCGGGTGTGCATCGTGTGCAACGGGTTCCTGCAACGGAAACACAGGGTAGGGTGCATACATCTGCCGCAACACTTGCCGTATTGCCCGAAGCGGATGAGTTGGATGTGGAGTTAAAAGATGCTGACATAACGATGGCTACTGCACGAAGCGGTGGCGCAGGCGGACAAAACGTAAACAAGGTAGAATCTAAAGTGATACTTACGCATCATCCAACGGGTATTGTGGTTACTTGTCAAACCGAGCGTTCTCAATTAGGTAACCGAGAAAAAGCTATGAATATGCTTCGTACCCGAATTTATGATGCGGCTTATTTAAAGCGTATGGAAGAGGTTACGGCAAAACGTAAAACAATGGTTAGCTCGGGCGATAGGTCGGCAAAGATTCGTACCTATAATTATCCTCAAAACCGTATAACCGACCATCGTATAAATATGACTTTATATAACCTTACCGATTTTATGAACGGAGAGATACAGGGAATGATTGATGCCTTACAGTTTGCCGAAAATGCCGAGAAAATGAAAGAAGGCGGAATATTATAACACATATATAGTATAGGTATGTCTGAAGAAATAATCATAAACGGAGAAACTAAAGAAGAGAAATACATTTCTTTATTACCTCAACTAAAAGCTTTAGTAGAGGGCGAAGAAGATATGATTGCAAACCTGGCAAACATAACCGCTGTCTTAAAACAAACCTTTGGTTTTTATTGGGTGGGCTTTTACTTAGTTAAGAATAATGAATTGGTGTTGGGTCCGTTTCAGGGTACATTGGCTTGCACACGTATTGGATTAGGTAAAGGTGTTTGTGGCACGGCATGGAAAGAAGCTAAAACCATTATAGTAGATGATGTAGATAAATTTCCCGGACATATTGCATGTAGTTCTGCTTCTAAATCAGAAATTGTAGTTCCTATATTTGATACGCATCATAAAGTAATTGCCGTACTAGATGTTGACGAAGATAAATATGCCTGTTTTGATGAAACAGATAAACTACACCTAGAAAAGATAGCTGCACTTACTACAAGCGTTATTACTAATCATTAATAAATGATTTCTAAAAAGTCTCTTTTTATAGTTATTCCCTTACTCATTATTCTTTTAGTTAGCTCTTGCGCACAGATTGGTGTTTTAACCGGTGGTAAAAAAGATAGAACGCCTCCACAATTAATATCTGTAGTTCCACATGATACTTCTACTAACCTCCCAACTAAAAAACTGAAAATTACGTTTACGTTTGACGAAATGATAGATGTGAAAGCTGTTACCAAATCATTAGTTATAAACCCACAAATGGATAACACACCCAGTGTTAGAGCAGCCGGAAAGCAAATGATTATAAGTTTTGATGATACACTTAAACGTAATACTACCTATCAGCTTCAGTTTGGTAATTCATTAATTGATGTGCATGAAGGCAACAAATACAAAAACCTAAAGTACATATTTAGTACAGGTGCTACTATAGATACTAATATGGTTTGTGGTACTATAACGGATGCATTTACTTTTAAAAACATGAAAGATGTATCCATTATGTTGTTTTCTGATTTAAGTGATACGGCAGTTACGCGTTCTAAACCCGATTACCTTGTTAAAACAGATTCGTTGGGTGTTTATTCACTCTCTGCTATAAAACCCGATACCTATCAGATTGTTGCCATTACTGATAAAAATAAAAGTAAAACGTATGATGCGGGAGAGGCTATCGGATTTAGAAATACTCCTTTAATCATTACCGGAAAAGATACCGTAGATTTTATCATGAGTACACCTAAGGGCAATAACAGTTTCATTAAAAAGAAAATACAATCCTTTTGGGGATATCATAAGTATATATTAAGTGATACCATACCCGATGCGTATATTATATTATTAGAAGATAGTAGTAAAAACCCTGAGCGAGATGCCGACAAGGATAAAATTGCTTACGAAACAAGAAACGATACGCTTGAAGTATATTATAAAGGCATCTATGATACGGAATTGAAATTCGAGGTAAAAAGAAACCAAGCTGTTATTGATACCGTTAAACTGGAAGTGCCTAATCAAACAAAAGTGGATAGCACTATAAATAAGACCGGGAAAAAGATAAGGATGAGTGTAGATAAAGCAACGTATGGTAATATGAATGATGACATATATATAAGTTTCTCCTTTCCTATAGAGAATACTATAGATGTGGATAAGTGTTTATTGCTGCATGATGATGTAAAGGAAAAAGCATCTATTACTGTCGAAAACAAAAACGAGAACCATAATTTAGTTACCACCTACTTACCTGCTTACAAAAGAAGATTGCTTAATAAGTTACTCGAAAGCAAAACATATACCCTTGTGTTTTTACCCAATAGCATAACAACTTATTGGGGCAATACAAATGCCGATACATTACGCACCACTTTTAAAACATATTCTAATGATGATATAGGTACGCTTAAAATAAAACTTACTATACCCGATAGCATACATAACTACGTGATACAGCTTTTAGATTCAAAGGAAAAGGTGCTTACTGAATATAGTGGAGGGGTAAAAAAAGAGAACAACATCACCTTTTATAATCTTCCTTCAGCTGAATATTCTTTTCGTTTTATTAATGATGTTGATGTAAATAAAAAATTTACACCTGCAAATTTCACAACACATACTCAACCCGAAGATGTTTTTATCTATGATAAACTCGTTAAAGTGCCTGCTGGGTGGGACGTTGAGAGCGAATGGAGTATTATTATTCAACCATCAACGAATAATTAATAGCATCACATCAACTTAAAAAAGACAAAATATTCTTGGTTTTTGTTGTTTGAAGAAAAATATCTTCGTCGTTATAAAAATATTTTCACGTTGTTACTTGCCTGAAGTGTTTTTGTTTTTCAATTTGTTTTTTGTTTTACAAAAACATTCAATGCTTTGAATAACCTGTAAAATCAATTACTTCAGAGTGCACATATAATTTCAAGCACAGTATTTTATTTTCTTATGCATGTTGTCGTTTCGAGTAATTAACAATATCAACAAAAATGTGTTGAAAAATATAACGATGCGATTTGCCTATAACTAAAATTATTTAGTTACTTCGTATCATATAAATCTCAAAAAACAAAAACCATGGCAAAGAAAGCAGCAAAAAAAGCAGCGAAAAAAGTTGTAAAAAAAGCAACTAAAAAAGCAGCTAAGAAAACTTCTAAAAAGAAGTAATCAAAAAGCCCCGCCAAGCGGGGCTTTTTAGTTTATAAGCTGTCCGGTTTTTTCTTCCTTCCTTTTTTGCATAATCTAACAAATCGTTTACATTTGCATACAAACTATAAACAAATGAATTCCATTCTAAAAATTACATTATCTCTTGCATTGGTTTCCATGATAATTTCATGCGGAGGAAAGAAGCAGAATGAAAATGAAAACTTAGTTGCGCCAAAAGGAATGCGCTACTTTGATATAAGTAAAACCGGAATGAATGCTTTTATATTAATCCCTGATTCATCAGCCGGCATTATTGATACAAGTATACAATCAAGCGGAGAGTATGTAATAAAGGTTGGTAAAGATTTTCAAATAGCTATTATTGAAACTACCGGAGACCTTAATCAAAGAAAAGCTGATATTGCCAGTGATGATGTAAATAAACTAAAGAAATACATTACGGATGATTCAACTGCTTTAATGTGGGAATCTGGAATTGCAGATTTATCTGAATTCCATTTTTATCAGGTAAGAAAACTTGGAACACGCACCTATGTCTTTGAAGATGTAAAAGGAGAACCCTTCTCTCAGCAAGCAATTCAAAAGATGTTAGATGCCTGCAAGCAAGCTAAAGAGAAAAGAGTAGAAGAAAAGAAATCTTAACTCAAACTAAACCTAACTAAAAAGCCTCTCTGATTTATCAGAGAGGCTTTTTTATTATACTGTTTTAGGTGTCCTAATATTCTAATCCTCCAATAGCACCACTTAGCATATCAGGTCTTAGTTCAGGCGGGATACACAATACCGGTATTTTACTTTCGTTGGTAAGTTGGTGTATATAATTACCTAATACCACACTCGAGAACTCAGCATTTTGGTCGGTCATAGAAAGAATTAAATCTGCTTTTACTTTTTTAGCATATTCTAAAGTTGTTTTAGCACGATTATCGGCAAACTGAATATCAGTTGTGCAGCTTATCTTTTTCTTATCGGCCATGTTTTGTATCTGTCCCATAATCACTTCCATTTTGTACTTATAGTTTTGTTCGCCTTTATTGCCCGTATGAAGTATTCCTATTATACGCAGTTTAGCTCCAAATATATCTGCCATATAAATAGCGGAATCAACTTTTTGACGAGAATGATCTGATGTATCAATAGGTACTAAAATATTTTGAAAGCCTAATTTATCGGCAGCCGTTTGTACCGTCATAACCGGCACATCAGATTTGGTAAGAACGCGATAAGCATTACTTCCTAAAAAGAAACCATTGTCAGAACCTTTACCATGCGTGCCCATTACCACCATAGTTGATTTGGTTTCTTCTGTCATAGCTATAATTTCAGCAGTAACATGTCCAGTGCTGACAAACGTGCTAACGGTAATGCCATATCTCTTTCTTATATCATCAGCTATTTTCTCCAACTTATCGGATAAAAAATCAGTTACTACCGACATGCTTTTTAGTTTAACGGCAGGCATTATTACATCCAGTAAATCAGTTTTGCTTTGCACATGGACTAACACCAATTCTCCTTTGGTGTACTTAGCCATAAAGGCTGCATACTTAATGGCATTTAACGATGTTTTAGAAAAATCTACCGGAATAAGGATTTTGCTTGTTTTTATTTTATTCATAATCTAAATTTTTAAATTAATAACAGCTAAATGTAGATGTATTATTATTCTCAGCCAAAAAATAAATACTACTTAACAATATTTATAAAAATAGTATCTGTATTGTAACAAAATGATTCTAACAGGATGTTTTCAGATAGCAAGAACGCATATATTTCCAAAGTAAAATGAGAAGAGTTTTAACGCATGCTGCTGGTCCCTGCGTAAATAGCATCGTATGCTTCTTTATTAGCAGCCATAATTACTTTACGTTTCAAGGATAATTTGGGTGTCATCTCACCACGTTCTACACTCCAGTCGGCAGGCAGTAATTGTATTTTTTTAATTTGCTCGTAGTGTGCCAGGTCTTTATTTGTTGTTTCAACCTCTTTCATGATGCGGTTAATTACATCGGGGTTCTTAACCATTTCTATATTGGTAGTATAGGTTATGTTATGCTTTGTGCACCATTCTTTTATAAAAGTAAAAGCGGGTATAATAAAGGCAGCGGGAAATTTTTCGTGTTCGCCAATAACCATGGCCTGTTCTATAAAACGACTTTCTTTTAATTTGTTTTCAATCATTTGCGGGGTGATGTATTTACCACCCGATGTTTTAAATATTTCTTTCTTGCGGTCGGTTATTTTTAAAAACTTACCGTCTTCAATAATGCCTATATCTCCAGTATGAAACCAACCCTCTTCATCAATGGTTTCTTTGGTTAATTCGGGGTGGTTGTAATAGCCCATCATTACGTTGGGTCCTTTTACGCAAATCTCTCCGTCTTCGGCAATCTTAACCTGTACGTTGCTAATCACAGGTCCAACGGTGCCAATTTTTGTATCGTTTTCGTTATACGTATTTACCGATACCACAGGCGATGTTTCGGTTAAACCATACCCTTCAAGCACTTTAATTTTTGCTGCATGAAACACCTTTGCCAAACGGGGTTGTAAAGCAGAGCCACCCGATGCAATGGCAACAATGTTTCCGCCCAATGCTTCGCGCCATTTGCTGAATATAAGTTTGTTGGCTATGCTTAATTGAAACTCATACCACCAGCCATTGGCTCTGTGCTGCTCGTAACGCAAACCTAAATTCAATGCCCAAAAGAACAATCCTTTTTTTATACCCGTAAGCATAGAACCTGTGGCTACAATTCTTTCGTAAACTTTTTCAAGCAAGCGGGGTACGGTAACAAATATCTGCGGCTTTACTTCTTTTAAGTTATCGCCAATGGTATCCATGCTTTCGGCATAATAAATAGACATACCCTGACTTAAATACAAGTAAGAAAGCATACGTTCATAAACGTGATTTAAAGGAAGAAAACTAAGTGCACGCCATTCTTTTTGAAACGGACACAAAGCAAAAGTGCCCATGCAGTTAGAAATAAAATTAAGGTGCGAAAGCATTACTCCCTTTGGGTTTCCGGTAGTACCCGACGTATAAATAAGGGTAGCTAAATCGGTATTCTTAATGCCTGCTTTTATTTCTTCGAGTTTCTTTTCCTGCGGATTGTTTTTCCCGATAGTAATTAAATCTTGTATAGAACGCGCACCTTCTATTTTAGAAAAGGTAAAAATCTCTTTAACTGTAGAACCTTCGCAAGCCAGTTTTACTTTGTGATACATATCCTGATTGGACACAAAAAAGTATTGTACTTGTGCATCTCCCACTACAAACTTTAAATCGTTATCGCTCATGGTAGGATACAAAGGCACATTAATAGAACCCGTTTGCAAACAAGCATGGTCTACAAAGTTCCATTCGGGGCGGTTGTTGGATATCAACCCAATTTTATCTCCGGTTTTAATACCCAAATCAATAAAGGCATAGCTTAAATAGTTTACGGTATCAATATACTCTTGCGTGCTGTATTTGCGCCAGGTTCCGTTTTCTTTGGCGGCTAGTGCATCCTCTTTTAAAGGCATAATCTGCTTTAAATTAGTAAGCAGGTCAAACAGTCTATAGTTTTCGTTCATGGGGTAAATATATTATGCGTGCATAAAAATAATATATATTTGTAACAACAAAGCTACTAAAATGATTTTAGGAAAAAACCTCAGCGATTTATTAAAGATAGACTTCCCTATGATTATGGCTCCCATGTTTTTGGTGAGTAACGAAGCCATGCTGAAAGCCGGTATACAAGCGGGTATTATGGCAACCTTTCCTACGTTGAACTACCGTAAAGAAGGTGAACTGGATGCTATTTTAAAAACATTAGCGGAGTTTAAAGCACAAAGCATTACAGGTAATTATGGTGTTAATTTAATTGTGCAAAAAGCAAACCCATTGTACATAAAGCATTTAAAAATATGTGTAGATAATAAAGTACCTTTTTATATTACATCCCTTGGTAGCCCTAAAGAAGTGATTGAAGCAGCCCATGCCTATGGCGCTAAAGTATTTTGCGATGTAACGAATATAGAACACGCTAAAAAATGTTACGACCTTAACTGCGATGGTTTTATTGCGGTAGGGCAGGGGGCAGGCGGACATGCAGGGCCAAACCCGTTGCAGGTATTAATACCTTCTTTAAAAGCTCATTTCCCTGATAAGCCTATTATTGCGGCAGGTGGCATAACCAGCGGCGCAGGTTTGCTATCAGTACAGATATTAGGAGCAGCAGGTGTTTCTATCGGCACACGTTTTATTGCCAGTATAGAGGCGGGCGTAAACCAACCGTATAAAGATGCTATTGTAAACTCGCACATGGATGATATTGTAATGACCACTAAGCTATCGGGTACGCCCTGCACCATTATTAATACACCGCAGGCACAAAAGATGGGCTATACCCAAAACTGGTTTGAGAGAATGATGAGCAATAGTCCACGTACAAAAAAGTGGTTTAAAATGTTTATTCAGCTTAATGGTATGAAGAAATTAGAGCAATCTGTTTTACCCAATAACTACCAAACCCTTTGGTGTGCGGGTAAGTCGGTTGAGTTGATTGACAGCATTGCTTCTTGTGGAGATATTATTACTGAAATAAAAGCGGAGTATAAGCTGAAGGTGGAAGAACTGAGAACTGCTTGAACTTTAATGGCACCTTTCTATATAGGTCGCTCAAAACAAATAAAACTACCTAACCGATTTCTTTTTATATTTGTGGTAGAAACTTTAGGGGTGTTGCTATTTGCGACTGAGATAATACCCTTTGAACCTGAACAGGGTAATGCCTGCGAAGGGAAAAGTGAAAGAAATACGTTTCGGTGTTTCTCTCGCCCCTCTAAATTTTCGTATAAAATAATACATACAATATGACTGTTTTTGTGAATAGTAATCCCATTGCCCTAACAACAGTTGCTACGCTGCAACAGGTTTTGGAGGAACAACACTTGCACGAACAACGCGGCATTGCGGTGGCAGTAAACAATAACGTGATTCCTAAAGCAGAATGGCAGCAAAAGACGCTTGCTGATAATGATAAGATAGTTATTATAAGAGCTACTCAAGGCGGATAATTAATACAAACAATATGAAAACAAAAGATAAAGCACCTAACCAAAATGTAATAAGCAGCGAGCCTTTAACCGGTTCGCGCAAAGTGTTTGTAAAAGGTAAACTGCATAACATAAGCGTTGCCATGCGCGAAATTACCTTAACAGATACCGTGCATAAATTTAACGGCAGCAATAAGGTAGAAACAAACCCCTCGGTTACGGTATATGATACCAGTGGGCCATACACGGATGCCAATTATAAAATAGATTTAAAAAAAGGGCTTCCGCGTTTGCGTGAGGAATGGATTGTGAAACGTGGTGATGTAGAACAGCTAAGTGATATCAGTTCTGAATATGGCAAACAACGTGCAAACGATACCGGTTTAGACAGCCTGCGTTTTGAACATATACAAAAACCATACAAGGCAAAAGCAGGAAAAAATGTTAGTCAGTTGCATTATGCCAAGCAAGGTATTATTACGCCCGAGATGGAATACATTGCCATTAGGGAAAATCAACGTATTGATGAGGTAAAGAATTCTATGCTTTGTCAGCAACATGCAGGTAACAGCTTTGGTGCAAATACCCCTAAGAATTTAATTACCCCCGAGTTTGTAAGAGATGAAATTGCTGCAGGGCGCGCCATTATTCCTGCTAACATTAATCACCCGGAAAGTGAACCGATGATTATTGGCAGAAATTTTTTAGTGAAGATAAATACTAACATCGGTAACTCTGCCGTAAGTTCAAGTATTGAAGAAGAGGTAGAGAAAGCTGTGTGGAGCTGCCGTTGGGGTGGAGATACGTTAATGGATTTATCTACCGGAAAAAACATACACGAAACACGCGAGTGGATAATTCGTAACTGTCCTGTGCCAGTTGGCACAGTACCTATTTATCAGGCATTAGAAAAAGTAAATGGCAAAGCAGAAGACCTTACTTGGGAGATTTTTAGAGATACGTTGATTGAACAAGCTGAACAGGGTGTAGATTACTTTACGATACATGCAGGTGTGTTGTTGCGTTATGTTCCGCTAACGGCAAAACGTATTACGGGTATAGTATCCCGTGGAGGTAGTATTATGGCTAAGTGGTGTTTATCGCATCACAAAGAAAATTTCTTGTATACACACTTCGAAGAGATTTGTGAAATTATGAAAGCCTATGATGTTTCTTTTTCTTTGGGAGATGGCCTTCGCCCGGGTTGTATTGCAGATGCGAATGATGCAGCACAATTCGGCGAACTCGAAACATTAGGCGAGCTTACCAAAATTGCATGGAAACATGATGTGCAAGTTATGATTGAAGGTCCGGGACACGTGCCGATGCATTTGATAAAAGAAAACATGGATAAGCAATTGAAGGAATGCCACGAAGCACCTTTTTATACACTTGGTCCACTTACTACAGATATTGCACCGGGTTATGACCATATTACTTCTGCTATTGGTGCGGCTATGATAGGTTGGTTTGGTACCGCAATGCTTTGTTATGTTACTCCAAAAGAACATTTGGGTTTACCTAACAAAAAGGATGTAAAGGATGGAGTTATTACCTATAAGATTGCGGCGCATGCTGCCGACTTAGCTAAAGGGCATCCTGGCGCACAATACAGAGATAATGCGTTGAGCAAAGCTCGTTTTGAATTCCGTTGGGAGGATCAATTTAATTTATCCCTAGACCCTGATACGGCGCGTGAGTTTCATGATGAAACATTACCCGCAGAAGGCGCTAAAATTGCGCATTTCTGTTCGATGTGCGGGCCACACTTCTGTTCTATGAAAATTACACAAGATGTCCGCGATTACGCAGAGAAACAAGGTATGATTGAAGACGAAGCTTTGAAAAAAGGCATGGAAGAAAAATCGAAAGAGTTTAAAGAAAAAGGCAGCGAAGTTTATTTGTAAAATTATGGAAGAACAACCTTCATATAAAATAATAGAAAAGCTGGACTTAGCTCATACAAAAATTGAATTGCGTGATGATGGTATCATTCAGTTCTTTTATGGAGATAACATTAATTATACCATGAAGGAAACAGAAGAACTTGAGAATGCAGTGGCAAAAATAACAAACGGAGTTGTGCATAAGTCGCTTCGTGTAGCAGGTAAGTTTTCAAACATTGATATAGAGGTAATGAAATATCTTTCGCGTGGCAGAGGCACTTTGTTTACGCTGGCAGATTCTTTTGTGCTTCATTCAATGCCCCAAAAATTACTGGCAAACTTTTATCTTAAAATAAACAAACCTGTTTTACCTACTAAGTTCTTTACTAAAATAAATGAAGCCGATAAATGGTTACAATCTCTTGACCAAGAAGAATTAGAAAGAATGCACAAGTTGAAGATAATGCAATACTACTAATGAATCCTGTAAGAAAACATGTATTGAGTATTGCCGGCTTTGACCCGAGTGGAGGAGCAGGTGTGCTGGCTGATATAAAAGCGTTTGAGAGTAATAAAGTATATGGCTTGGGAGTTATATCCGCAAATACATTTCAGAATGATGAAGAGTTTAAAAAGGTTGATTGGATTCCCGCAGATAAAATAATAGAACAGATAGACGTATTAAAGAAGCGTTTTGAGTTTGAATATATAAAGATTGGATTGATTGAAAGTTTAGAGGTGTTGGATAAAATCATTTCACATCTTACATCTCATATTTCACATCCAAAAATAATATGGGATCCTATTCTAAAAGCCAGTGCAGGTTTTGAGTTTCATAAAGAAGTCAATAAAACTTTATTCGAAAAGATTTGTAAAGAACTTCATTTGGTTACACCTAATATGCCGGAAGCATTATTATTAGGCATATATGCAGATGCAACAGAAAATGCCAAACAGCTTTCTCAATTGTGTAATGTGTTTTTAAAAGGTGGTCATGCAGAAAAGAAAGTTGGTTATGATACTTTATTCTTAAAAGAAGGAAAACAATTCTCCTTTCGTCCGAAGATTAAAAACATATTCCCTAAGCATGGTTCGGGTTGCGTGTTGTCTTCTGCTATTACAGCTAATTTGACTAAAGGAGAAGACCTGCATCGCGCCTGTTTAAAAGCAAAACAATACACCGAAAAATTATTAAGCAGTAATAAGACTTTATTAGGATACCATAAATTATGATTTCTAAATTACATTATATAACACAAGAAGTAGAAAGGAAAACTCATGCACAACTTGCCGAAGAAGCTTGTATAGCTGGAGCACGGTGGGTTCAATTGCGGGTTAAAAATAAATCGTATACTGAATGGAAAGCTATTGCATTAGAAACATTAGCTGTTTGCAGAAAACACCAGGCAAAACTTATTATTAATGATAATGTTGAATTACCTAAAGAAATACATGCAGATGGAGTGCACTTAGGAAAAGAAGATATAAGCACAGCTGAAGCAAGAAAGATTTTAGGAAGCAATTTTATTATTGGTGGAACAGCCAATACCTTTGAAGATATTAAAATGCATACAGCATCAAATGTTGATTATATAGGTTTGGGTCCTTTTCGTTTTACTTCAACTAAGGAAAAGCTTAGCCCGATATTAGGTATAGAAGGGTATAAACAAATAATACATAAGTGTAGAGATAATAATATTACTGTTCCCATTGTTGCCATTGGTGGGATTACTTCAACTGATATTCCGGAATTATTGCATACAGGTGTTTACGGAATAGCTATTGCAAGTGCCATTACTTTTTCTAAAAATAAAAAACAAACCATACAGGAGTTCATGTCGCAGTTAGAACATAACACTATTAACACTCATTAAAATGAAACCATTGGTTATAGCGAACAAAACATTCAAATCCCGCTTATTTACCGGAACGGGTAAATTCAGTTCTTCTGCTCTTATGGAAGAAGCCTTACTTGCTTCGGGTTCGGAGTTGGTTACAGTTGCTTTAAAACGGGTTGATGTAAAGAACAACAATGATGATATTCTAACGCACCTTTCTCATCCACAATTTAATTTATTACCCAATACATCAGGCGTACGTAATGCCAAAGAGGCTGTGTTTGCTGCACAAATGGCAAGAGAAGCCTTAGAAACTAATTGGCTGAAATTAGAGATTCATCCCGACCCTAAATATTTATTACCCGATGCCATTGAAACTTTAAAAGCAGCCGAAGAATTAGTAAAACTTGGCTTTATTGTTTTGCCATACATTCATGCAGACCCTGTATTATGTAAAAGACTGGAAGAAGTTGGAGTAGCTGCAGTAATGCCACTTGGTTCTGTTATTGGCAGCAACAAAGGTTTGCGTACTCGCGAGTTTTTAGAAATAATTATTGAACAAAGCAAAGTACCTGTAGTAGTAGATGCCGGAATTGGTGCACCTTCTCATGCGGCAGAAGCCATGGAAATGGGAGCAGATGCTGTATTAATAAATACTGCCATTGCTGTTTCCGAGAATCCGGGACAAATGGCTAAAGCTTTTAAAATGGCTGTAGAAGCAGGTAGAATGGCTTATGAAGCTAGGTTAGCCAAACCAAAAAACTTTGCAGAAGCTAGTAGCCCATTAACGGCATTCTTAGAAGAATAAGAATGTTTAAGGAGGTTTTTAAAGCATATAATTGGAACGAAGTAAAGCAAAGTATCCTTGCTAAAACAGATATGGATGTTTTGCAGGCGTTACAAAAAGATAAATGCAGCTTAGAAGATTTTAAAGCCTTAATATCTCCTGCTGCCATGCCTTATTTAGAACAAATGGCGCAGCTAAGTAATGCGCTTACACAAAAGCGTTTTGGCAAAACCATACAAATGTATGTGCCGCTTTATTTAAGTAACGAGTGTCAGAATATTTGTACCTATTGCGCATTTAGTTTAGATAATAAAATTAAACGCAAAACATTAAGCGATGATGAAATACTAAAAGAAGTTTCTGTCATCAAACAAATGGGTTACGACCATGTGTTGTTGGTTACCGGCGAAGCTAACCAAACAGTTGGCGTAAATTATCTGCAACATGCCATTCAATTAATCCGTCCGTATTTTTCTCACATCTCTATCGAGGTGCAACCTCTCGATCAGCCTGATTATGAAACCTTGTTAGCCGAGGGATTAAACACCGTGTTGGTTTATCAGGAAACCTATCATAGAGAGAATTACAAAACACATCACCCAAAAGGCAAGAAATCAAACTTTGATTACAGACTGGAAACCCCCGACAGACTGGGAAAAGCAGAAGTGCATAAAATTGGTTTAGGTGTTTTAATCGGGTTAGAAGATTGGCGTACAGATTGTTTTTTTACCGCCCTGCATTTACATTATCTCGAAAAAACCTATTGGAAAACCAAATACTCTATTTCCTTTCCTCGCTTAAGACCTATAGAAGTTGGCACGCAGGATAATTCATTAATGAAATCTTTTACCTCTTTTATGAGCGATAAAGAACTCGTGCAACTAATATGTGCTTACCGCATTTTTAATCCCGAGGTAGAGCTTTCTATTTCTACGCGAGAGGACGAGAACTTCCGCAACCATATTATTAAACTGGGCATTACCAGCATGAGTGCAGGTTCTAAAACCAACCCGGGCGGTTATGCGGTAGAGCCTCAATCTTTAGAGCAGTTCGAAATATCTGATGAGCGCAGCGCCCAACAAATTACTACCCTAATTAAGCAACAGGGCTACGAACCCGTTTGGAAAGATTGGGAAAGTTTTAATTAACAGGCTTTGGGCGTTCCAGCGCGCGTTGTGTCATTTCGAGCGAAGTCGAGAAATCTAAGCGCGCCGTCGGGCTTTGCACTGCAATCTTTTGCCGATTACGCCAAAAGGATTTTCGTTGCAATCCTTAACGCAAAACAGCACTTTTAACCTAAAAACATCGATTTTTTAACATATTGAACTCTGTTTTAACAAAAGAACACCTCTTATAAGCCCCTAAAGTACACACCTTAGAGCGCAAAGTGCCTACTTTAGAACTCAAAGTATATACCTTAAACCCTTAAGTACGTACATTAAAATGTTAAGTAGCATACCTTAGAGTGTAAAGTACCTACTTTAGAACTCAAAGTGTATACCTTAAACCCTTAAGTACGTACATTAAAATGTTAAGTAGCATACCTTAGAGCGTAAAGTACCTACTTTAAAACGTAGAGTACACACCTTAAAACCTTAAGTATGTACCTTAAAGCATGAAGTGCGCACCTTAGACTTGTCAATCGTAAGTAATAGGTTTTACTTAGCAGGTGTTGTCGTAATCAAGGCAGTATAAATAGTAATCGATATAGTTACTCTAGCACTGGTTGTAGAGGCGTGAACCAAAACCTAAGATTGCCTTTTAATTTAAGCAGAAATAATTTATATTAGCCACCTTAAAACTCATGACATGGATAAAAAATTACTTTTCGCTGCGTTTATTTTCATTTTTATTGGAATAAAAGCGCAAACAAATCGAGATAGAAAACTTTTACTGGAAGGCTTTGATGAAAGCAAGGTAAGGAAGGAACTAAAGCAAAAGGGTTTAGATTCAGAAGACTATATAGTCATTATGCGCCGTCGTTATATGACAAAACGGGCTAAAGAATTAGGTTTGCTGGATAAACTAAAAACTGAACACGCATCAACTAAGGTAGCGAGTGAGCCTAAAGTAACAAACCACACTTCTATCAATGTCAGAAACGGGAATAATAATACAGTGTTTAGTTCTGCTTGCCCTAATTCAAGCTTTCAACAGTTAAACTTTAGTGGATGGAGCGGGGATACTGCAACAAATGTTGCAGGTACCTGGACAATACCACCTAGTTATGGTGCCGGAATTTTAACTTATGTATCTCATCCAATTAACTCTCCCTTAACAGAAGGGGGCCCTCAAAATGTTTCATATAGTTCTATTACCGGAAATCAAATACCTAGCACAAATCGTCATAATATTATGAATGCCCCGCCTGTAAATAATAATCCGGCAAGCCCTTTATTTTCGGGATATGATTCTTTAGCGATTAACCAAACAACACATCTTTCTGATATACCTTTTGTTTCGCCTAGTGGAAGCGGAACATCTTTGCGATTAGGAAATGCTAATAGCGGCGCTGAAACAGAGGGAATAACTTATTCTATTACGGTTACAAGCAGCACTACTCTGTTTACCTATCAATATGCGGTTGTATTAAATAATCCTAATGGTTCGCATACTCCGGATGAACTGCCTTATTTTAATATAACAACAAAAGATCAATACGGCAATCCGTTAGATAGTACTACATCTTGCGGCACTTATAGTGTAAGTACATTACAAGCCAGCACCGACAGCACTTTTAAATATACTGTGTTGCCGCCAGCACCACCAGAATACGATTCAATTTATATTTATTATAAAAAATGGACATCTGTTTCGGTAGATTTAACTCATTATATTGGTCAAACAGTTTCGATTACTTTTCAAACATACGATTGTTCTCTTGGATTACATTTTGGATACGCGTATATAGATGCATATTGTGGAAGCCCATCTTCTGCATCCAGTGTTACAGGTCTTTGCGGCACAACTGCAGGTAGTATAACTATGGTTGCACCTCCCGGTTTTTCAACGTACCAATGGTATGGCCCTAATCCAAATTATACCACTATTGCAACAGGTACGGGCGCAAACACACAATCGCTTACTACAACAGCTGCCATAAATGATACGTTTGTAGTAAAAGCTACATCTCCATCAGGTTGTCTGTCATCATTTAAAGTTGTTGTTCAGCAAAGTAGTATTCTTGTTAATACCAGTTCTGTAGGAACTTGTTTAGGTGGTTTAGGTGGTTCGGTTACTGCAAACGCAGGAGCAGGGTCATTTAGTTATAGTTGGAATAATGGTGCATTAGGTACTAATACAGTGGTTACAGGCTTACCTCCGGGGTCTTATACATGTATCGTAACTGATCAAACACATCAATGCTTAACTGATACAGTAGTAGTGGGGATTTTAGGTGTTAACCCTGCTTTACAAAATGCAACGGTAAATTTTTGCGGTTCAATGACTACACTAACTGCACCAACTTCTTTTTCAAGCACACCTTATGCATGGTATAATAGCTCCAATACACTTATGGGAGTAATTACGCAAACTAATACCATATCGGGTGCTGCAACCGGGCAACATTATACGGT
>Ga0302280_1001889_pt1 | contig 16759 bp, 16 predicted proteins | sample III_Fen_E1_1_FD_198771 | JGI IMG/M metagenome (GOLD analysis project Ga0302280, IMG submission 198771) | Peat permafrost microbial communities from Stordalen Mire near Abisko, Sweden - III_Fen_E1_1 | ecosystem: Environmental > Terrestrial > Soil > Wetlands > Permafrost | place: Sweden: Abisko... | reverse complement strand
TATTTAAGCCCTGAGAAAAAGAGAAACTGTAGTTCCCTTCAATATATGAAGCAAATAATATAAAAAAAAAAATTCAATTAAGTTTAATTCAAACACAAAAATGATTTGCAATTAAGAAATCAGCAAATTTATAATCAGGAAAAAAATGTTTTTTTAATAAAAAAGCTTAGTTTATGCATTACTGAATTTAATTTCAATATTTACTTGATTTGATTAATTAATTTCTATAATATTTTCTATAACTTTCATGAAAAACATTGTTTTCATACTTCTTGCTGCACTCCTCATCAGCCAAACTATGACACAAGTTCAACCTGTATCCGTCATTGATATAGTTGGTCCTCTCAGTAAAACCGCCTTTGACTGTTTAGCCAAGGATGGATATCAAAATGCCATAGTTCGTGCCTATTCACTGGACAATGGAGGATCTATTGATCCAAATGCAGTTCAAACTCTTATCAATGCCCAAAACGCTAATTTTGGAACTTCTTTTATTTATATGGTAATTTGTCAAAACGGTGATGCTATCTCTCAAGTTAACTCTGTGGTTAATTCAATATAAAGAACTTATAGTACTGTCTGGATTAAAGTTGTGCCAAATACAGTTGTAGGATGTTAATGGTCAACCAGCGATCCAGCTGGTAATTGCGCTTTCATAACAGCTGCTGTCAACTAATTCATCAATAATGGCATAACTCCAGGAATATTTTCAACAGCTAAAATATGGAAGAGTTTCTTCGGAAGCGGTTGTGATAAGCTTTCTAGTTTAGGTGTTTTCCTTTGGTATACAGACTATAATACTTCTGGCCATGTGAATTCTGATCCATCAACTACTGATTTCACTCCCTTCGGAGGATGGACATCTCCCTCATTGAAGCAAATTGGTGTAAATGTTCATGTTACCTCTTTATGCGGTAAACCCACTTGGCATGCTTTCATTAACACGAATCTTCTCTTCGAATGATCTTTAAACCATAAATTCATTTAATTTTTTAGGATAAACTCGAGGATAGTCTCATTATATTGAATATTACATATAACTAGAATATAGTTAATGATCCAAGCAGAAGGCATGAATATTTTAAATAACCACTTTTGCCACTTAAAATCGAACTTCAACTCATATTTGCTTTTCTCATATCTTAGCTGGTGATAAATTATTTTGAGTAAAAATACAAGTCTGATTTGAGAATTTTTCCCTTTCAAAATTTAACCAATTATCAATAACCAAAATAGACATGAATTGTTTAAAGTTTTGATGAATCCAAGGAAAATTGAATTAGGTCTGTTCCGATGATTGAATTGGTGACACGCCTTTATTAATATTGACTGCCATCTTGTAATATTCATACTGATGAATTTATCTTACTGAGACTAAATAATTTAAAATCAGCCTTTGTAAAAAATTGTTGGCACAATTATTTTTTCCATTAGTTTAATAATTTTTTTAAATCCATTCCGATCTTTAGCTTGCATAGTATTTGATTCTAGAAACAGCTAATTTATACTTCTCTTTTCTGAGGCATGATCGAATGATAGAGGAATTATGGCTATATTGTTTCCTTTCCAATAATTAACGTTATTAATTTAAATGAGCTTAAGTAAATATTCAGACGAATGCCATCAAGTCGAATCCACACAAAATAAAAATATAACTGCCACCACCAAAACAGCATCCTTTGAATAGAATTTTACAATTTATCTTCGAGTCAAACCAATTCTGTCAAATCCGTCCCAAACATAATCGCTACGAGTACTGAACAATCATGAGGTCTAAATACTGCCTCCCTATTTTTGCACGGATTTGGAAAGAGTGTTTCGTTATTCGGAAGTATTTGATCAAAAGGCAGATAATTTAGAGGTATTTAATAAAACCGTGGTGCAACCAATCAAAAATGTTTTAGCTGGGCGCAACTCAACTGTATTCATTTATGGCATGACGGGAGCCGGTAAAACACATACTATGTTCCATCACATTCAAACAGAGGACTTACCTTAACATCAAGGTTTGGTGGGATTGGCTCTCGCTAAAATATTTTAGGATATGAAGAAGGAAACTAGTGGAAAATTTCAAATGACTGTCTCTTTCTACGAGATTTATAACTAAAATATTAGAGATCTTTTGGCAGAAGGAGCTCAAACATTAAATATTATGGAAGATCCGTTGAAAGGAGTGATTATCAATGAATTAGTTGAACTGGAAGTTAAAACTACAGAGCAGGCTAAGAAGGCAGTTCAATAGGGGATGGCACGAAGAGCAATGAACGCTACTAAGAATAACGAGGTTTCCTCTCGATCGCATGCAATATTGCAATTTACTATTCGTCATTACACACCTAGGAAAACACCTGGCGAAGTCGAGTTAAGATAGTCGAAACTATTTCTTGTTGATTTGGCAGGAAATGAAAAGGCTTGTGGCTAAAATAAACGATTTGTGGAGGGTGTTAACATTAACAAGAGCTTGCTAACGCTCGGAAAATGCATTAGTATCTTAGCTTAACAAAAGAAAGCAGCCTTTATTCCTTTTCGAGATTCTAAATTAACTCGTATCTTGAAAGACTCTTTAGGTGGAAACTCCAAGACCGTCATGATTGCTTGCGTGTCTTGTGAGAATCGTTTCTATGAATAAACCCTCAATACTCTAAAGTACAGTAGTAAGGCCAAGCACATCAAGAATAGTAACACTGGTGGCAGTCTTAAGATGGTCAGCAGTCGCTAAATGCCAACTGACATAGTAAATGATGGAAAATTAGGAGGAGGTGAAGTATATATAAACAATTTTGTTGTATCATTACAACAAATATTGAAATAAAAACTAAAGATATCGAACATGAGGGAGTAACTCACTTAATGCTACCACTTGAATGAGAAAGAAGCAAAAAATAATTCTCAAAGCGATGCCTTTACCATAAATATGAAGTAGATTTGCAATATTCTTCTTAGACTGAGTGATAGATAGAGGCAAATGGATGGTAAATTACAAGAAGCGATTAGTAAATTTACTAGTGAAGCTTAAAAAAGAAAAGATGTGGCACATCAGCAGCAGATCAAAGCGTATCAGCTTATGATAGAAAAACAAGCAGATGAAATTGAAAAATTGAAAAATATTGAGCAGCTGCAGAGAACTACACTGAACCAAAATTATGAATCAGGGTCAAAAGGTAGCATCGAGCTTTCCTAATCGAGCGTTCAACCTCAATTTAAACCTGATAACTAAGAAAAATCTATTCAAAAAATAAACACTCCTTCGTGTTTGTCTCATAAGAATAGCTTTATTCTCATTCATTAAAACTCGAATCACAGCGAGAACAAATTCAAAAATACAGTTAGTATCAATCTAGCATCGTGCAAAAATGCGAGTAATAAGGAAAATGTAATGATGAACACCTCAAAAAGATCAGACAGCTCAAAATCTTCAGCTTTGTCACTTGTTAAAAAGCAAGATGGGATTGGCTGTAAAAAAGCAGTAAGACCTACAATCGATCTTTCTGTATAACTTATCAAGCTTAAGTCTCCACAGATGAGAGAAAGCTTGACCAATAAACCTTCTCTGTGCACTGATAATAATGAAATTAACAACAAAAAAGAATTTTTATCACGCTTAAAGAATATGGAAAAAAATAGTAGCAACTACAGTAGAGCTATGATTGGTCAACTACTCTAAGAATTTGATGATCATGGCTACTAAATTAGCAAAATGGAGCGCAGTATGCTCAATAAGCTTAGATTTATGTTTAAAAATAGAGATTTGCAAAGTGGTAATAGCGTATCCAACCTCCGAATGCGTGATAAATCGGTGGGTCGATTGTGATGATCATCTATTTAACATTAGTAACTATTCATTGTAAATTATCTATCTCTGAAGGTGCACAAGATATCTATCATTACCAAAAATAATAAACAAATGAATAAAGTAAAAGACATCACTACTTCTTTGTTTTCTTATAGAAGTTGGTGTAGGAGTCCATAAGTTCTTGTGAATCCACGTAAGCGAACACTTTTCGCCATTTTTGAATGCATTGATCCATCTTAACCTCGCGAGTATCTGCATTTGTATTCTGAAATTTTTCGTAACATAATGACACCATCTCGAGGTAATCCTATCGCTTAGTTAGGCTGCAATCATGAAATATTTTCTTATTTAACTATCGGACTTGCATCAACCAGAATTATATATCAATAGAATATTGCTACACTAAATCTATAAATTCTGAAGCCTGCATGGCAAGATGGGTTTTAAAATTCAGATATTCTCTACATAAATATCATCATACTGATATCATTTCTGGACAGGAGTCTCTACCTTTTTCTTTTATAACTCCTACCGAACCTTACGACGTTCCTCCATATCTTTTTTACTCACAAACACGAACTCTTGCTCTTGACGGCGTGATGAAACTTTTTATATCTTATTGTCCTGGGCTGACTTTTAAAGAGGTGCAAATTTAGTGCCTCCCACTACTTCCACTTCGTTTCCTTTGACTGCCCATGCTGACACTTTAAATTCAGCTGGTTTGACTTCCTCTTTCTTTGCACCTCCTAACCAACTGCCCTTTCCCTTGAGAACTAATTCTGGCTCCTTTTTGATTTTGGCCTCAAGCTCTTATTCTTTGAGTTGTTGAGCTGTTTTTTCCAAAGGTTTGAACTTAATATCTGCAGTTGCTGAGTTTGTGAAGACAATATCCTTGATTGGCAGATTTGAAGTCATGATGTTTGTTTCAGGCCTCTTGTTTAAGAAAAGTTCTTGCTCTTTGTTTCCCTTTGGTTCATTGGCTGATCGTTAAAGTGGTGCAAATTTAACACCTCCTTACTCCGTAATTTTGGGTTTGTTCTCTAATATATCTTTTTTTGCTTTCTAAATTAGTCGGCAAATACCTCTTCAAGTTCTTTATTGATAGTGCTATCAGTAAGACTGACAAAGTCAGTATCATGATCTTCCATATTGAAATCTTTTTTGGCCACCAAACTTTTCACATCGGCTTCATTAACTACCCATGATGTTACAACTTTTTTTTCCTCTTTTTTCTAGATGACAATGGTGGAGGTATCGATTATTTTTTCCTCTAATTTGCTTGCAGTCTGTGCCTTTTTGCTTGGCTTGGCAGTTGCTGTTTCTTTCTTTTCACTACATTATGTAAGACTAACTAATTGATATCAACTAGATCGACATTAACTTCCTCTTCTTCGTCTTCCTTGGGCTGTTTTTTCGTTTCTGCCTTGGGTTGTTTCTATCTTAATGATTTGATACTTTTTCAGCCACTTTGTCTTTTGGCTATTTCTTATCTTTGTTTTTCATATTTTTCAACATTCTTAGCTACTTTAATCAATTATTATATTATTTAATAAACTACAGAATCATTTTATTCCTTTAGACATTTTTAGAAGAGTAGCCATTGCCCAAAATGCAATGATTATTCATTATTCAAAATCAATTCCATTTTAGAGATGACCAATAAGAAATGATCAAAATGGGGTCTGATGGAAGCTAAATTTGAAATAATTTAACTTCATCGATTTATTGGCTGGAAATTGATAGAAAATACACTTTCAATCATGAAAATATCAATTTCAAAGTATCAAGGGGTTAACAATTACCATAGCCGGTATAGCTTAGTGGTAGAGCATTTGCCTTGTAAGTAAAAGGTCGTGGGTTCGACTCCCACTATCGGCTTTTTATTCAAACACATAATAAATACAAATATCATTTGATAAGAAGAAGGTAATATTATATCAAATCGAAATTATCATGGCGACAGCTCATTTTCAGAAATTAACTCAATATGATTTACTATCCTCGCACAGCTCCAAACTGACTTTATCTTTTGCTGAACATCCTTCTAAAAAACAATAATTCAAGGTGATACGATTGATCCAACTCTAAAAATACAATTGATTTTAAAGGATGTAATTTATTATTCTATCTTTTAGAGATGGAGATAAGATATTTTCACGTTTTTTGATTCGTAAGTCAAGTCATTTCTAAAGATAGTATTCTTTTTTAAAAGATAAAAATTTGATAAAGTTTGTTGGCGATTCCCTAATTATTTTGGAGCGGTTCGGCATTAAATATTATTTATTATTTTCTTTCACTGATGACTCTTGTTTCCGTTTAGTATCTCCTGCTCATTTGTCAATAATGTATGATGGTGGATATTTCGCATGTTGATAAGTGTCTTATTTTTCGTATGCGTTTGCATGCCTCTACAATAAGCAAAAATTCAATGATTGTACTTATTGAAAATCGGCTTATTACTTTTATCGTAAATTATATTTCGCAAATCAATATATTCAAAATCTAGAGCTCTCGAGCTAATGCGAACTTTGGACAAATAAACACAACTTGTTTATGAAATATTTCCCAGCTGTCAACATCTTTAAGAGGACCAGATAAATGGGAGACTAGCTTTTTGCACTTATCCTGAATCATATTCCTATATACCTTTTTAAAGGGTATCTTAGAAATGATCAAATTATGAATTAAACTAATTATTTGAATGTTTGGCCCTATTTATTTCTTTGGATCAGCGAGAATAGTTTTACTAAAATATTGAAACTTGAACAAAGTTTGTTAGACGCCTATATTTTTTATCTTTGCCAACATTAACACGAAGATGAACCCTATTTAGTCTAATTTTGGCAGAAAAACCCATTTTATTTTATCCAAGCAAAGGGTTATGCATTATGATTGTTTAAAGATGAGTTCAGTACATAGAAAAATCACTTTGTATAACTTAAACAGAATGGTAGCTTAAATTCACTTTTAAAACTACGTTTTTATTCCATCTTTGATGAATTTAAAGTTCTTCGCCGTTTTTCAAAAATAATGAATATCAAAAATCCTTGTTCAACACTACCTGGATAAGAAATAAGCAAATAACCGTAGGTTTTAGAGTCCGTTAGCTCTTAAAATATGTTGGATAATGTCAAAGATGATAAAAAACACATTTTAAGAAAAAATAGTTCGTTTGTAAACTATGTTTTAAAAATAGAACAATGTCAAAAATACAAGTAATTCTTATCTAAAAGGATTATCACTTTTCAGATCAAAAACAATCATTGCCTTGATCAAATAATCGCAATGAGGCAAGATGCGCAGTATTTTTAATTAACATTTCAATTGATTATTTATCTCGTTAAATCGAAGGATTATTATAATCTTTTCTAAACATTCATGAAAATCATCACTTTGATTGCAATCCTTGGGCTTCTTATAAGCCAATCTCTTGCCCAATCTCTAGTCGTTGATCTTGTTGGCCCTCTTATTAAAACTGCCTTCCAATGCATGTTATATTCAGGTTTTACAGGTGCTATAGTTCGCACTTATTCTTTAAATCTTGGAGGATCAGTTGATACAAGTGCTCGCCATACACTACAAAATTCCAAAGATATGGGTCTAGTAACACAGGGCTACATGGTCATTTGCCGCAATGGAGATCCAAATTCTCAAATAGATGCTGTGCTTAACACCATACCCCACAATTTAATGGAGGTCCTTTGGTTTAAAGTTATTCCAAATTCTACTCCTGGATGTCAATGGTCAGATTACTCTCATGCTGATAACTGCGCTTTCTTAACCCAAGCCTTTACTCACTTCCACTCGTTGATCAGCTCTGGTATGACTCCAGGAGTCTTTTCAACTGCAAGTATTTGGAACCGTTTCTTCGGCAGCTCTTGCAATACAATATCAACTCAGGGAATTCTCTGGTATGCTAACTACAAGAGCAATGGCCAAGTAAATCCAGAGGAATCATTTACTGATTTTACGCCTTTTGGAGGATTCCAAGTGCCTTATATGAAACAAGTTTCTGGAGGATATAGATCCGGTTTGTGCTTCAATTCTAATTTCATTGCCTTCTTTGACATAAATTTCGCATCCTTCTGATCAATTCCAACAAATAATTTTAATTAATTTTACATTTATAAAAAATGTTGACTGATTTATTGATTTATGAACAAAGAGAAATGTAAGTTAAATGCAATATGTTTCGATTTTGACGACCTAACAAACAAAAATTTATGGAGAGTCAGGAAAAAGTTAATACGCATCGTCAAGATGAAAATGATGTTAGTCTTCTGCCAGAAGCGTAAATTAGATAGAAGATGATCATGACCAAGAAAAAGCAGAATATCTTTTAAGAAATAGACAATATTTGGAACAAAAAGTCAGCTGAACAAGAAAAATCACGGCAATTTTAGAGGAAAGCCGACTATTGTAAATATCTACAAGAAGGACCAAGCTATCAGAATAAATATGAAGTTTAAAGTATTAGCGAAGGCCTCAGGCCTCGCACTTTGGAAAAATCTAAACAAATCTTGAAGAACAACTCCATCAACAGAGACTTGTAAACTTTTAATAACCCACCTAATATTGCCAATTTAAGACTCTCTCCCAGAGGAATAAGAGTTCCAGTAAAAATCTGCAGAAACCACGATAGAACTTCAAGTACTATAAATGGAAAAATTGAGGAGTGATTATGATAAATTGATATCGAAAATTCTCAGTCTTTTAGCATTGAGGAAAATATAAAATATATAAACAATTATGTTGAGGTATTATGGGTTTCTTTTAATGTATTCTTTTTAGGCATCACTTCAGGTTCCCATGATAAGAATACATGTGACCGAATGGTTTTCTTTTATCTTTTCATTAAACATATTTTAGCAGGTCAATCTCTCGCGTTTCTTGAGTAAATGTTCATCTACAAGCGGATATTATTCAGAGGGAGGCCTATTTTGTTAAATAACCTTCAATCAGCCAGAAAATGGTTATACTGATAAATATCAGTCAAGATTCAGAGTTACTTCAGTTTGATTTTACCAAAATTAATGCTTGAAGTTAGTCTTATTTCATAATAACATATTGATGCTTCTAAGCCGCATTATTTAATCGTAACAAATATAAACCCTTCATAATTGATTTATAATGATATTTGCGTAAGAATAAACTTCAATCGATGAAGTTACATAGAGCCATCACATCCAACTTTTTTAAGTAATGCTTCAGCTTCTCTTCACTCTCCAGAAATGGTGGCAACACTCCTGTTGTTAATTTGGCAGTCTCTGAAGGAGATAATTTGGCATAAAATAGTCTGCGGAAATCAATGTTTTTGCGATTTCGGAGTATTTCTACGGCTCCCACTAAATAAGTTTGATCCTTGTAATATCCTCCAAACTCCTCAGTGTTTCCTAGACCGCGTTTGACCCTCACACACTCTCGCCAACAATCATTATGATCCTTCAAGTATTTGCTTAACTGCTTATACACATGGGCAAAGCTCATCTTGGATGCATAAACTGCTGCCACATATCTAAGCGCTGCTTTGAATAGAAAAGGCTTCTCTTATGGCAGCAATTGATTAATAGCAGCCAGTCCCTCCTCGATGAGTTTTCCTTGCTCCGACGGTTTACGTACGCAGTTTTCTTTGTGATTAAGTCTTCGGAGTATATGGGTTCCTACTTAATGATTGAGAACTCCTTCTAGATTAACTCTATTATACTCCAAAGGCGTTCTGATTTTTAGAACTGCCTTATCTTTGAAAAAGGCTACAGTTGTACGCGAAAGACAATTGGCTTCCAGTTTGATTTATACATATTAATTGAGTCCTAATTGTTCAAGGTAGTTTCCCACAGTCTACAATACTTCCTGCTCAGTCAATATCGCCAATTTTGGGCGTTCAAATTTATTATTGATGAGTATTTTATGAGCAAGTTATTCGAATTCTGTACTGAGAGGAAGGAGTTCTGGTGAAACTACAGTCTGATAGCAGAAGTGAGGGTTGTACTCGCAATTAAGTTGGAAGAAGCGGTCATGCTCTGCATTGAAGTTAATGGGATATAGATCTTTAATTTTGGGATTTTTAAAACGTGCTTTTTCGTTCTATTATTCCTGCCAGTCATAAGACTCGTCGACAGGGTGCTGCGAGGCGAGCAGCTAGTTGCTTGCCTAATTATCCTGCATTGGAGAACTAAATTATAATATCTTAAGTCAAACAATCGATAAGCCAGAGTATCAATTTAATTCGACAATTATCGGTATGGTAAAGATTTAAATATTGAGTCCACATAATTATTTAAAATTCATTCAGATGAGAGAAGACTCATAAGCTATCATTAATAATCTTCATAGCCAACTACTCTTCCTCATTCTGCTTTTGTCTTGGCGATTCGTTTATTGAAATCATAGATCCCTCCTCTTAATTCTCTTGATCTTTCACACTTTGACCCATCTTGTGGGTCATAATTTGCTGTTGCAGTTGTTGTATTCGCATAGTAATATCAACTGGTGTTACTTTATTCTTTATAATATCCTCCTGTAGTTGCTGTATCTGCACGATGAGATCAGGTTGAAAAGAGTACTCCTTCTTCATATGTGCCAAAATCTGGAGATGCATAGCTCTTTACTGGGTGGTAGAAGTTTGGGCGATTTGTGGCATTCCCTTCATCATATGAGCTTGCATCTTCATGGCCATGCGCTGCTGGAACTGCGACTAGTTGATCAATTAATTTGCGCTTTCGGACATCACTTCCTCCTTGAACTGTTATTGAAGTTTGTACATTTATATCATTCTGGGTTACTCTCTTTGCAATATCTACTGTACCTGAGCTCTATTTTTGTGTGTTGGTAACTGTGGAATCAAATAGAACATTGCTTTGGCCCAGTTTATGAAATAGCTCCTTTGTGTATCGATTGGAGCAAATGATAATGGATTTGCCATTTAATTATTCTCACTCTCATAGCCTCTGATTCCTAGCAAAGCGAATACTGACCCTATTAAATTATAAATAAATCCTTGATTGCAATTATTGACAAACTCTCGCTCGGGCATTTTTAAAAGGTATTGTTGCGTGGGCCAAGTTCTCAGTTACTGCTCAGTGATTCCAAATCCAAAATTCTATATAATAAAGTGAAAACCAAAATGAGAAGATTGAGGAATTCAACGAAGGTCTGCCAGATAATGATTGTGTTTACTGAATAAAACATAAATTTAGTTAATAATCCGTAGGATTTGGTTGTGACGAACAGATAAACTAAGTTGAATTATGCCAAGTAGAAGAAATAGTAGAACAGGAGGCACAACAATTCATTCGCAGCACCAATACATATACCAAAAATCAGAGAGTGACGGGTTTGCTTTGATACACAAATTTGACAGATTGGGCAGTGGGTCGAACGAAAGGGTCGAATTATGTCGCAACTATTACAGCTTGTCTTTGGAGTTTATAGATAAGGTCGTACTAGATAAATCTACTTTGTTCTACGCTGCATCTACTCAGTTTTGAGCTAACCGCTACTCCTGAATCCCACGAGAAGATAAAGACCAAGAGTACTGAAAATCAAAGTTGTAAGTAATTCATCTCCTTAACCGACTCCTACAGCTACATTGTAATTAATAAGCAGTAGAAACAACAGTGGAAAGAATAGACCTAATTTATGCCTTATTTACCTAAAGTAATATGTCTTAGTCTCCTAGGCATCCATTCGAAATTGATTGCCATCTGTAAAGTTGCTATCATCATCGTGGGTACTTCGCAACTCACAGAACGCATAAAATTGAGTCCATACCGTTAAAATAATTTATCGAGGATTAAACCTGAAAGCACTTCCTGCCAAAATAATTATTTGGCCTTCTTAAACTTTCTACGCAAAACTTTAAAATAATCTAATGGGGGCATTTGTTGTAGTTGTATGATGTAGGGAAGTGCATGTTGTGTTTGGCGATCTTGTCTGGTATTCTGACGTTGTTCCATGGAATATAATATCTGAATGATTTAAAGTAAATAGTGATTTATTATAAAATGAGTATGCAACTTAAATAATGTCAAAATCCCTTTATACATACAATATTCAGAATTATGAATGCAATGAATAGAATTAATTCTAAAAATATTAAATTAATCTATTTGATCTAATTCATTGAATGCAATATTTGAATGATTCAAGTAGATAGAAGCTGTATAATTGACCAAATTATAATAAATTGGATGATAGAGACCGGATTCCCTCAATCAAACAGTAATATTCATTAATATTTAGACATAAATCAATCGTATAATAAAATAATTTGCATTTAATCAATCATCGACTGATCTATTGTTGGATTTCATCGAGCAAGCCATTCAGCTAGCTATCATTCTATTCTAATCTGCCCATCTTCGAAATATTTTACTTTTCCTCATCAACAAATCGGCTTGAGTCCTCTACCAGTTGATAAATTGCATTGATTGTGCTGATTCGCTCCTCAAAGTTATAGTTCTGTAGTCTTAATTTCTTCTGCAGAAGTTTCTTAGCCTCACTATAACGACCCCATTTAATACAATAGTTAGCGTAATTCTGATAAATACTAACACGTTTAGGAACGTCGTTAGGGTAGCTCTAAAGCTACAATTGATAGACTTCACAAGCAGCATCAATTTAGTTTGTGTGTTCGCAAAGTGAAATGGCAAGATTCTTGGCATTGGAATATTTTTTGATATCAAGTACAACGAGGATTTTTATTATCTTTTATATGACTTGTAGTTTATCCAGGTATAGCCTACTTAATTATTGCTCAACGTCCACTATGGTTGGATCCATCTGGTCGATGAGACCTCCTTGATTGCACAGTAACTGCAACAAAGAAATGAAGATTCTACCAGCTTCGACTCGATCACCATTCCTCAGGTAGATGTCAGCCTTTACGAAATTAATGCTGATGGTGAGCTTATTGAATTTTTGTTCTTCTTCGTTACGTCGATCAATTTCCTCAGAAAAGATGTATTTATATTTATACTCTTTGAATAGTTCTTCATATTCTTCTATTTCAGTGATGGTTTTGAAGAGACGTGTAAGTAGATCCTTGCTCATTTGTTTAATAAAGTGCTCAATATAGACGCTGCTGCTCTCCTCATTGATATTTGTGCTGCATTTATCCTTCATATCTTGACTCACTCTGCTAATCATGTATGTTTGGATTTAATAGAACTTGATGAATTACCTGAAACCTCTTGTCAAGATGAATTTTAGTCGTAGTACCAGCCTCTCTTGTGCTGCATTAAGACAAAAAGGCGAAATGCAATCTGATAGTTCAGAAAACAACTCAGTATACTTTACCATCAAGGGTAGGAATTCACCAAATTAATTGTTAATCTTCCCAGCAACTTCGTATATTGTTAGCACTTTGCGAATTGCCTTCACAAGAGTAAGACGAGGATACTCCGCTTTCACCTATTGTACTACCAAATTTTATGAGTGATATTTATCTCCTTTCTTCAAGAATTCTTCAATTGTTGTAAAAACACTGTCGAAGCATAATATGCTATCAATGAAATTATCAGGTAAACTTTGAACGTCACCTTCCACAGCCATACTCCAGTTTACTTTGAGAGAGTTCATTAGATCTTTCAGTATTGCCGAAAAGTGGGTGTATGTCTCAATACGTTCGTTGATAGCATTAGTAAAATTGCTTTTGTCTTCAGCAGAGAGGATTTTAAAATCTGCTTAAAAGGGTATATTAATAATGGACCCACCCTTATTAACTTCACTCAGATTCATGAATTACCATTGCATGGACCCAAAAAGTTAGAGAATATCACATTTTCTTGGATTATCATTGGGAGTAGCCATTTCAAAGGCACCTATCCGATTTATTTTTAACAGTTTTTATATGATCTCTGTCATTAGGGCTTTGTTTTCACATTTAAAATCAGCAACTTTGAGCTTATTTGCAACTCTTTTGAGGTAGGCTGCGTGCATATGTGGCATCCTTGCGCGAGTTACTATTAATGATATTGAACCGAACAATTTTTATTTTATAGCTGGAATAAGTAAATCCTGCTTGAACATGCTGATAAAACCATTGAAAGTACTAATTATGGCTGATCCTGTTGCATCAAAGAACTCATGCTCATTGAACACAATCAAAAACTTGACTTCCTTCGCCCGCTAGAACACTGATTTCAAGAAGTAGGACACGCCCATCACACCAACGTAGTTTCGAGTGTCTCCATATCCTGCCATATCAATCAGAGAGGTTTTGGAATCGAGATCAGCTAAGTTGGGAATTAGAGTTTTCGAGACAAATTAGTTACTGAGTTCAGCGGCAGTGATGTCAGTCTTGTTGAGATTAACATAGAAGGCTTAAATTTAATCACCTTCTCCGATCATATCACGATTGAGCATCCAGTTGAAGGTACAGGATTTACCAGCACGAGTGCGCCCAACCATCATAACGACTTTGTCCTTGAGGGTGTCAATCCTGCGATCACCTCTTTCCAGCACAGTCCACAGATTAGTATCATCCATCACTTCACTCATTTTAATGTTAACAAGTATTACTTTATATCTATGATGCGCCCATGAGTTGATTTAACAATAAATTTGAGCTATCATTATTCAAGACAGCTCAATAAATATTAAATAAATTAATCCTGTAAGAAATAAATCATAGCATGAAATATTGTTGCATTATGACTTGAAACTAGTTGGCTAAAAATCTAGTTAATAAAAACTAGCATTCTCTTGTATTTCCATGACTTAAATATTAGAAATGTTAAGCATTTCATATCCTGATCTTATTATTTGTTAACAATTTCAGCACAATCAAATATAGAAATAATATTTTTATTTATAAAAACCTCTTGGTCTATCAAAGAATTATTTAACTATGCTCAAAAAATAATAAAAAAAAAATAGGCAAATAACAATTCATTTTTTCACTTTAAACCCTTTTGTATCTTTCTTTTTATTTGTACTTTCAGAATTTTCAAGTAGGCTTTCATCTAGGCTTTTTATAGTATTTTCTTTGAAGTGATAAAACTTCCATGATAATTTTTGAAAATTAGGATTATTTTTTAAGAAGTGAGTAAGTTCCTCATTATGATGGACTTGCCAGTTGAAGTTCCTCTGCTGCATGATTAGCATACTCTTGATCACGTACCATAGTTGTTTCATTATTCGTTTCTTAGTATATTTTTAGTTCCTTAAATTTTGCTAATCCCGTATTAAGGGTAGCTTTATTTATTATAATAGTGCTTAAAATAAAGATATTCAAATGCTAATTGCTAAAATACTCTCCGATATCGAGAAATCTGTTAATAAATTCATTACCAAACTAACTTTATGAGAAATCATTTTTATAAAGAACAAAGGAACGAATAATAATAGTAAGAGGAATAAGCCCTAAATATTTAAGATAAGCCTTTTTGAAAAATTCAAAGTCTACAAGACTCAACTAAGAAAAAGTAGAAGCAAAATAATTACAAGAAAATTAAGGAGATAAAAAGAACATCATTCAGTTCGATAATAAAAGCAATATTCTGTTCAAATCAAAGAAGAACTGACAGACCAAGCAACAGAAGTTGACAATAAATCAAATTACCCATCCAAAAATTAATAATCTTCAAACAGGAAGAAATTGCTCTCCAGAGACGTACGACCGAAGAGGAGGGATAATATTGATTATCTAAACCTATAAGTATCATCAGTTGGGTAATGACTCAATGATATTTATAATTATTGATTGGCTTGGCTTTTTTCGAAAAAGTAATATGAAAATTTGCAAAGTTTATCATTTCAGTCAATCAGTAGATCATTCTCATCATTCTGATTTCTTGGTTTAATAAATAAATTATTGGAGAAAAGTATGAGGAAAATCCGCCAACCCCAAACAAGAAAGGAAGCCAATTAAATGTTCATCTCTAATTTTACTTTTTTCAACTTGCGCAAATCTACGAACTCCACTTGCGATCAATCCCAGTTCTCAGAGTTGAAGACATTCAGAAGTGGTAATGATGCTCATAGACATCAAGGATAAACTGCTGATCTCAATTCATAATCTTCTGCCAAACAGCACTGATTTAATCGAGGCCTTGAAAAGCTGTAAGAAACAATAAAAAAAAAAAATCCCAGAAAAGGAAAGGTGGTATAGTAAATTGTTCAATGATTAAAAATTCCAAATATATATTCGTGAGTGCTGAGGCGAAAATAACTACATGAGTATGATGAATGAATTTAGCTGCAATAGCCATATACAATATTACCGCAATAACCGAGTTCCCTTATTAGCCATGCTCCATAAAAACTACTTGAAGGGGTTTCGAAATTATTATCATTGCAAGCTGATGAAGGAAGATGAGAACCAACAAAATAACTGATCATCGCCATATCATAGAATCTTATGACATTTATATTGAGGGTTGCATATTTGTTTTCATAAAATAGATTTAAGTGTAAAGGAAAAAAATCCACAAATATATTTATTTCCATTTGATACTGAAGATGAAATTGAGTTTATTGGATGAAGGCAATAGATGATGTTGGTGAGTAATCTGCTCTTTAAAATGTGAATAATAATAGTCTTGGCAGTTAATATTTATGTAAAAGTATCTTTCATATACCAAATTGTATGCAAAGATATATATTTTTAAAGATTATTTTATCAAAGAATCAGCTTGTTCAACTAAAATGGAAGAACTTCAACTGGAAATTGGATTTCCATACCTATAAAGCAGTAAATTTGAAAGTAACTATTTTTAATACTATTAATTATTTTTTGAAATTGAAGCCAAGCATTGCCATTTGGAAAGATTTTGCTCGCATTATTTTTATTTTTATTTCTCAAAGGATAGCTATTGGCTTAATAGACAAAGATAAAGCGCATTTAAGGCTCTCTCATCACTAGGAATTTATTATATTGAGTCAATTGTTGACGGAAACTGAAATATTTGCTAAAACAGAAAGGACTTCTATGATTATTATCAATGGACAAAGGTGTTCATTAAA
>Ga0302280_1001888_pt1 | contig 16775 bp, 19 predicted proteins | sample III_Fen_E1_1_FD_198771 | JGI IMG/M metagenome (GOLD analysis project Ga0302280, IMG submission 198771) | Peat permafrost microbial communities from Stordalen Mire near Abisko, Sweden - III_Fen_E1_1 | ecosystem: Environmental > Terrestrial > Soil > Wetlands > Permafrost | place: Sweden: Abisko... | reverse complement strand
TTTATTCTTTAACTTTTTATAAAATCTTTGTGATTTTATAAAACAAAGAAATTTATAAAACAAAGAAATTTATAAAACAAAGAAATTTATATAAAACAAAGAAATTTATAAAACAAAGAAATTTATAAAACAAAGAAATTTATAAAACAAAGAAATTTATAAAACAAAGAAATTTATATGTTTGTGTTGTTATATATTTTTTTCCCGTCCAAATAGATTTTTTTAGCTTCATTTGCATCTTTGAAATCATTAACTTTGCAGAATTTGTTAGGTTCTTTGCTTTTATAATTTGTAAAAAAATCATGTATTTTATCTAATTCATGTTGATGTAAATCAGTTAAATTATTTATACCTTCAAAATCTGGATCAACCTTTTCATGTGGTACACAAATGATTTTTTCATCAGGTCCTTTCTCATCTGTCGTTAATAATACTCCAATTATTTTACATTTTATTAAACTTAATGGAATAATTGGATATTTTACTACTACTACTGCATCTAATTCATCTCCATCTCCTGATAAAGTATTTGGAAAAAATCCATAATTAAATGGATATGAATGTGCTGTATATAATTGTCGATCACATCTTAAGAATCCAGTTTCTTTATCTAATTCATATTTCATATTGGATCCAAATGGAATTTCAATAAGAACATCAGTTGGTTCAACAATAAAATTTTCGGTCATTTATTAAAGGTAAAATAAATCAATATTTTAGATTCTTTTAGAAATCCGTAATTTTATATTTATCTATTATATATTATATGAATCTACCTTTCGATATATCTTCCGAAAATATTTTATTATGTATTATTGTTATCATTGTAATTATGGTAATTATTTCGTTGTATAATAATAGATCCTTTGAATCTTTTAAGAATAGCGATTATCCCACTAATGTTCCTTTTTACAATAATCTTTATAATATCACTATTAATAATACTGATTATTTTCGACCTATTGATACAGTAGGTAGTCAGCAAATTGTTTTAATGTCTCTTCTTCCTAATCAAAATACAGGTTCTCAAATCTATACTAATACACAATTTATTCGTAATGTTCAAGGAGAAGGTTGTGTTCAAATGAATGGACAAACTATAAAATTAGATAAAGATCAAGTTGTTGAAGTACCAGCTGATACTAAACATAGTATCAAGAATACATCAGCTTCACAAAGATTGCAATTAAATGTATTTTTCACTGGAACACAATTTCCTAGTTACTAATTTTATTTTTCCTTACACATTTTATTTTACTAATTTCAATAGTAAAATAAAATTTAAGTTTGTTTTCGTAGAATCAAGAAACTTGAGAATTTGCTATAACGTTTAATATCGGTTGGTATTTTCTGAAAACTTTTATTTAATTCCATATATCTTGGAGATTCTTTGCTATAGACAGATTCGCTAACCATTTTAAGAAAATCTTCGGTATAAGCTTCTGTAAAACTTCCATAACCATAACTTCCATCTAAAGGTAAATTATATTTACCATATGATAATCTTCCTGGATATAAATTATATTTCTTAGCTACTTCAATAATATATTCAAAATTAACTAAATATTCAATTTGTTCTTCATCTGAAATTGTTTTATTAAATACCATAACTTTTTGACCAACATTTTCAAGTCGATTATATCTTACTGGTGACGATATACTCCATACTACTTTCTTTTCTTCATCTTTGCCAACTAATGTTGGTTGACCACTATCATCAGTTTTATCAGAATTATTTAATGCATTTAATATTTTTTCTCCATCAAATGTAGTTGCAATAAAATAACCATCAGTAGCTAAATTTTCGCTTACATTTCTCATAAAATTATCTAGATGTTCTTCTGAATCACATGCATAATGCATTGCAAATTGACAACTTACTATACCAAAACTTTCTCGATTATTTCCTAATTTTTCTTTCATTATATAATTAAATACTGATTCATTACTTGCTTTATTATCACTAAATAATTGTCTCATATCTCCTTGAATCAAATCTATTTTTAAATTTTCTGATCTATCATTACTATATGAATTATCAATCATTTGTCGATAACGTCCATATGCACTTGCATCACCCGCTTTTAAATTTGCTTCATCATATTCAACGCCAAATACATAATTAATGCCTGTCATTTTTTGTAAATCTCCTAAACGACCTGTTGCTAAATCCATTAATCTTTTTGAACGATTTCCTCCACCTGATTGTTTGATTGCTAAAAATATTAATACTGATTTTATTGCATTATGTATATTACGTAAATCTATTGATGTATCTCGGGATTCATTTTGATAATAACCCATATTTAATTCTATTTTTTCGAATGGTTCCATTAAATTCTCAGGTGTTATCTGTTTATCATGAATTGCCATCCATGTTTTATCAGATACTTTTTTGTAATTATTCGGAAAACCATTTTGGGTTTTATCTTCTCTATATTTTATTGGAAACCATATTCCCCAATAATCTGTTCCAAATGATCTATCCGGTATCCACACAAATTCTAATATATCTTTATTTCTAATTACATGACCTATGGTTTCTTCTTCTACTCTATAACCTGGTTTTGCAATTAATTGTGGTTGACCTTTTGTTAATGGCATATATAATAAATTATAATCTTTAACTCTATAACATGATGGTTCAAATGTATGAATTTTATTACCATATGCTGCTTCTAATGTCATAATCATATAATCAACACCATTTATTTTTTGTATTTTAGGTGTTCCCACTCCAAAATTTACTCTAAAATCAATTGATAAAAATTCAGCTGGTTTCCATTTTAATATTGGTGATACATTTGGATCATCTAATGATCCATTCTTTTTAAATCTTCCCTCACTAAATGTTATTTTTGGATATGATTCAGTAACTTTCATAAAAATTAAACCATCAATATAATATGGAAATTCATCATCATTTAATACATAACGACCATCATTGGAATATTGTCTGAAAAATTTGCTTATTTTATTTAATTGATAATATATCTTTTCTTCAATTGCTAATTCGTCACTCAAATTATCATTGGAAATTATTTTTATTAATTCTTTAATATAATAAATTCGCGAATTTTCATTTGGTTCATATTTACCTCCAACTTTATCATATAAAGGTAAATCTCGTATATCTTTACCTCCATAAAAAAAACAATCAAATATCATAAATCTTACTTTACCTTCATATTCAATTAATTCTCCATCATATATGCATTCTCCTAATTTTTCTATTTTTTTACGATTTTCACTTTCTTTATTTTTTGCATCTAAATCACTTAAATTAACTTGACTTACATTTAATCTATTATTTATTAAATATATTCCCATTTCTGGATGTATATATAACATATAATGTTCACCATCAGCTTTTACAGTTACCATATAATCATTTCTAATTAAACCAAAATTTTGTCGTGTTAATGCCTCTACATCCATTGCTAAAAATTTTGTTGTTGTAGGTTTTTGCATAATCAATTCTTTACTAATTTTCATTCCTAATGCTAAATCTAAATATTTTTGTAATATTATTGTTGCATGACTCTCACTAATCGGTTCATGTGATCCTTTGGTTCCATTATATAAACTTAATAATTCACTTAATGGTTTATATAACTGTTTATGTAAATTTTCTATTGAAAAATCGCTACCTGTAAATTCCATTTCTACTTGATATTTCTCTTTTTGTGCTAATGTTCTTGATGATACTAATGTACCCGTCATACCAGCATCTCGAGGTGTTTCTTTGAGAATTGTAAAATCAATTCTAGCTTGATCTGAAATATTATAACTATAACGATATTTATAACGATAAAATTTTGATACAGTTTTATCTTCAACAGCTTGTATCAATTTAACTTTTAATAATTCATCATTAATTGGTGCTTCATGTGAACTTGTTAAACGATAATTCCAATCTGGATTGTTACTTGATTTAACTTGTTGTTTTTCCATAAATACTGGATTACGTACTTTATTTGTTTTACAGAATAATTCGATTTCATTTTTACTATTTACCAAACTTTGTCCTGTTACGGTAACTCTGAAACTATCATCATATATGATGTCTAAACTTATATTTTCAGTCATATTTAATTTTTCATATTTATCATGATAATGTTGAATCATTCTATTAAAATTTATTCTAGGTATATAAGATTCAAATCTATATTCTGTTGTATCTCGTTTTTTCTCAAATGTTCCTATACGAAACTCTAATTCATGTGTTTTACTCCCTAATTTATACACGTCTTCATTACCCATATGATTTTTAAGAAAATTCATCATATTCTCATTCATACTATATGAGACGTCTTTCTCATTCACAAATGTACCTAGACTCTTTTTAAAAACAATTTTCTTGGAATCATTTTCATTCATTGATGGAGTAATTATCTTTTTTTTCTTAAATGATAATTTTCCTGTTGATGAATTATCTGTCTCTTGTCTCTCCGGTGATACTCTACGACGAGTTGGTGAAGCCTTTTTCCTTGTTGGACTATTTCTACCTCCTCTAATGGGACTACGTGATTTTTTATTATTATCACGTGAAGTGGGAGAAGGACTTCGCGACATAATGATCCTTATACTTTATATTAAGAATAATCTTTTTAATCAAAAAAATTTAATTACATATATCCAAAGTCCTTTTTTAATATTGTCTTATTTCTAGTGTAAGAAGGTTATTTTGATTATTTTATAAATTTTTGATTATTTATTATAATTTGTTATTTAATGAATAATGCTATTGAAGATAATAATATTAAATCATGGACACCTCAAATTATTAAAAAACTCAAAGATTTAAAAGATAAAACTTGGGGTTATACTTGGATTCATCGAGAAAATGCTGGTTATTTATCAGATATTTATGATATGGCCAGTATTTTATCTTATAGTTTAAGTTTTTTTAATGGTGTTATTTTAATTTTTCCTACTAATATCGTTTATATTCGAATTTTCAATATATTACTTAGTTTTGGTTCAGGTTTATTAGGGTTTTATATTACTAATAAAGATATCACTCGTACTGTGGAACTTCATAAAATGGCTTCTAGTAGATTTTCTAGTATCTATTACAATATTGATCAACAATTAGATTCTTTATCTTTCAATATGAGTGATAGAGAAAATGCTTTTCATTACAATAAATGGATTTCTTCACAATTTGATAATTTGCTTAGTACTGCACCTGATATTGATCCTCCAATTATTGAAGAATATATTAAGAAATTTGCTAGGAAAAAAAGATCCAATCCAATTGAAGCTGCCGAATTTGACAAAACATCGAGTAATGATGATAAAAAAAATACAGATGATGATGATGATAGTTATAATACAAAATCAGAATTACAAGAAATTGTCGTTGTTGCTCCACCTGAAACTCCTGTTAATTTATCTCAAGCTATTATACATGATCAAGATATGCATTCTATATCTAACGGGGATACAGAAATGAATGAATTAAATAAAAATCCACCGGATCGTCCGGGGGTCTCTCCACCGGATCGTCCGGGGGTCTCTCCACCGGATCGTCCGGGGGTCTCTCCATCGGCTAAAATGATTGAATCTAGACGTCCTTCAGATGATATTAAATTAAGTAAAATACTAAGCGAAGATAGTAAATCTGATCTAAATATTCCATTAATGAAACACAAAAGAAAAAAATCACAAAAACTTTATGAATATGAAGTTGCTAGATATAATTCCGGAGTACATGATAGTTTTCATCATATGAATATAGGTATTGGTAATAAATGTTTAATACCTGAATATGAACTAAAATAAGTTGATAGCTTCATGATTCTTTGGTTAATTTCTTGTTTTATTACATATGTCCTAAAATCATTATAAAACATTAATATCAACCATTTCAAATTGCGTTGGAAGCCTTCCGGTGGACCGATCTATGACCGATCTATGGGTCTCTGAGTCATAGATCGGTCCACCGGAAGGCTCCCAACGCAATTTTCGTGCACCGTGAGAAGGTGAATCATACTGAATTAATTATTATAATCAAATTAGGTCCTAAAATCAATATAATTATACAAAGAAGAATTACAAATCATCAATTAGTTGCATCTTTCTCAGGTACGATCTCTTTAACACATCGGTAACTACTTTTGGTGCTCTCAACATAATCATCATGACCTAAATATTGTGTTATAAATAGATGATAATTCTTACTATGGTTCTCTCCTACATACATCAATACCTCGGAAAAACTATCCCATGTTTGATCTCCATCGTAATTTCGAAATATGCGACCTAGAGTATAGGCATCAACAATGTATCCTCCTAAATCTGCTATTATTGACAATTTAATTGTCAACAATGCTGTTGTGAATGTTTTCTCTAAGTCTTTTTGATTGTTCTTATAACGTGTTATCGCATTTCCTACCATATCCTCATAATATTTTTTAATGAGATTTCGGATACGTGGGTCTTTGACGTTCTCCACTTGTTTCTTGACTTTATTTACATTCATTGTACTCTCAGCAATAGATGAATCCTTCCAAGGCCAATCATAGCCATTGTATTTTTTGTGTTGATATGTTGTCATCTCAGCTTTGATGCTCTCCCATCTCTTTTTTACATTACGAACCTCCAAATATCCCATCATATAGCTTGTTAATGATGGAATACTTATTTGATCAGACAATAATTTCAAATGAGGATCTGTATGATTTATCCAATGCTCAAGATTTAACATGTATTGCCAAATAAACATACAAGAATTGCCTATTCCTAAGGTAGTCCGTATATCTATATAATGAAATCGCACATTTGGATAAAGTACCCGACATTTTGCCTTTGACATCTCTAAACATGGACTGAATTTTTGTATCAGATCTGCTATAACATCCTTTTTGTTGAAATTTGTTACATCGTCATCAACGTCAGAATCATCATCCGAATCATCATAGTTCTCTAAAGTTCGAATTCCTGGCTCTTTTGTATAGTATGTCTCCAAATAAAAGTCGATTTTGACTTTTGTGTTACTGAATTTTGCATCTAAATAATCCATAATATGGATATTTTTGTCACTTCGATGCATACCTTTCTTTGAAAAATGTATATCACCAAATATATAAAAATCTTGTGTTTTGTTTGAAGAACTTTTAACATCGTAAACTTACAGGACCGCTAATATCCATTAGTAGGGTTTTTTAGATTTGTTTTAAATTATTAAATAAGTATTAATTGATAAATCAATTTTTGATTTTATCATGGCGGAAAATATACCAAAGTAATTTATATATAAAGATAAATCAATCAATGTTTGTATTAACATCAGAATATGAAAGCTTTTCCTCGAAAAATAAAAATAAATTACTTACAAAATTTGTTTCTATTCGATTACTACAATATTTTCAACGTAATACACTTGAAACTTATTTTAGACCAGAAGAATCTACATATATTGAAATGCAAAAAGCATTGAAAGGTGAAGAATTTGATGTTACTAAAATGGATTTTGATGATTTATTTGATACATTCGATGAATATAAACTTATTGAAGTCATTGATTTAGATGAGTAACTTATGATCTTTTTACAATTAATCTTTGTTTTATCATGAAAATAAAAAAGTAATTATGAAAATGAAATTTATTTTATAGAAACAATTTTATATAAAACATTTTCAAGATCAGTAATTTTTATTGGTTTGACAATATATCCATCTAATATATTTTCTTTGAAATAATAATCTTTTTCTTCTTTTAATGCCGCTGCGGTTACAGCCACAATTTTAATTGGTGTAAATTGTTGTTTTTCTTCTATTTTTTGTTCTTCATATTTTTTAATCTTTTTTGCTAATGAAATACCTGACATACCTGGCATTTTTAAATCCAATAATGCAATATCATTTCATAACCAGAAAAACCATTATTAGTACTATCTACATTATGATATCCTAATTTATTTAACATTTGAACTAATACTATTCTATTTGTCTCAATATCTTCTACTATTAAAATTTTAATTTTTTTCATTTTTTTATCATTATCATTTTCTATAATATTTCCACCAGATTCACTTCGACTACCAATTAATCCGCCATATATTTTTTCTTCAGTTCCTTCTTTCTGTAGTTTTGATCTTCTTTTTTTGGTTTTTTGTTTTTTTAATGTTGTTGGTTGTCCATTTAAATTTTCATTGTTTCCTTCCAGATTCTCTAATATATTTATCATTGATGATATTAATTTATCTTTTTTTACAGGTTTTGATAATAATTTATCAAATATAGTATAATTATTTATATTTCCTATACTACTTAAACCTATTAAAGGTAATTTTGTATTCTTATCTTTGATTTTTTCAGCTAATGTTACTCCATCTGTATTTGGCATTTGTATATCTATTAATGCTAGATCAAAATTATAATTATTATTTATATATATCATCGCTTCTTGTGCTGATTCACATATAGTTGCCTTCATATTTAAACTTAATATGGTATTACATAATGATATACGATTTACTCTATTGTCATCAACTATTAATACATGTTTATCTTTTAATTTTTCAATTAAAAAATTTTGATCATTTTTATTATATTTTTGACCTACAAATGTAAATGTAAATGTACTTCCTTTACTTATTTCACTTTTCTCAATTTTTATATCACCTCCCAATAAATCACATAATTGTTTACATATGGCTAATCCTAATCCAGTTCCTTGATACGTTTTTGTACTTGATTGATCTAATTGACAATAACTTTTAAATAATCTTGGTATATCTTCTTCTGATATTCCAATACCTGTATCTTTTACACGTATTGTATATTTATATATTGCTTCATCTATATTTAATGGATTATTTAAATATAATTCCTCGATAAGATCATCTGATGTTTCTCCTTCATCACTAAATATTTTTTTTGTATTTTGTTCTTTAAAATGATCTGAATTTGATTCAACTCTATCTATTTTATTTATCTTCATTTTATTTATTTGTTCTAAATAATTTTTATAACTATCCGGCAATTTTTCATAATTAAATTCACTTATTTCTTCAGCTTTTACTGATATATCTATATATCCATGATTGGGTGTATATTTTATTCCATTACTCAATAAATTTACTAATATTTGTTTTAAACGTTGATAATCAGATATCACATATATTGGAGTATATATCTTATCTATATCATAATTAATTATGATATTTTTATTTCCTGCTTTAGCTGTTACTAAATCAATACTATCTTCTATACATTTTCGTAATTTAAATGGTTTGATTCTTATTTCAACTTGTCTTGCCTCTAATTTTGTTACATCTAATATATCATTTATTATTGCTAATAAGTTATATCCTGATTCCTGTATTATATTTACATATTCTGCTTGTTCGGGTGTTAATCTTGTTACATCTAATAATTGAGCCATTCCTAATATACCATTTAATGGAGTTCTTATTTCATGTGACATATTAGCCATAAATTGAGTACGATAACTTAAATCTGAAATAGTTTGAATAACAAATATGTAATTTTCGGTTTCTTTATCTTTGATTACTTGTGTTTGTAAACTCACCATGCGTTCATTTTTAAGTTTATATTTTAATACAGATAATTGATCAGATATATCATGAGGATTGTCATGTAAAATATCCATTAAATTCATATTTGTTAATTCTTTGTCTAAATATCCAAATAAATTACCACTTACATATTTTATTTTATATAATTTGTCACACCATATTACATGATGTTCCTTCATTTCACTACATAATAATTTCCACGGAAATTCTTCATAACTATCCATATATATTATATTCAAAGAATATCATACTCATATTCAAATTTATGTATGATATTCAAATTCATTATTTTTCCATATTACCGCTTGATTCATATCTTTAACTAAATATAATTCCATTTCTTTATTATCATTATTTTTCGGTATCTCCTCTACTATTGCTTTTAATATTGGATATTTTGGTATTACAAATGAATTCTTTGATTGATCTGTCGTTGAATTTAATTTTTTAATATTAGTCACCGGATTATCCTTACTATAATCATATTCAACTACTGTATGTTTATCTATTACTATCTTACCATGCATATTATTATTTGAATGATTAAATGTTCTCAATTTTTTTACAGGTTTATTTGCCCATAATGCTTTTATTTGTGTATCATTTAATGGTTGTTTTAACGATTTATTTCGTGTAATATTACTATTACTTCGTTTACTCATTAATATATGATTTATTCAATAATATATTAATATAATATTTACCAAATATTATAATATCATTTTGACTTACTCTAATTCATTTATTTCTTTGATTTGCGACTTGATTTGCGTTGTATTGATTTATCTAATTTATCACATGATTTAGTTTTGGTACAATTTATATGTTGAATACATTTTTTATGTCCATGATGTATTGGTTTGGTACATTGTTTACCTTTATGGGTTATTACACTACAACGTTTATCATGATCTGGAATTCTACATGTGGTTGGAACATTTTTTCTTTTAGTACAGTCAGCTTTCCATCGTTCATATTTCTCATAGATTGATGAAAATGTTGGGTCAGGCTTATTTAATAATCCTTGTTTTCGTAATTTGTCATTTACTTTATTGTGCATTAAATATAACCAATATGTCATATCTTTTTGACATGAGGTGTATTTATTTATTGGTAATTCTTTATAAAATTCGACATATGATTCGCGACAATATTTACATGGAAGAATTTTTCCCAATAAACTAAAAAATGTTATATAATCATTCGGATCATGCGTATCTGGATCATAATTATGGGCGATGGTATGTAAACCCTTCCATAACGGGGGACCCCATTTACTAGTTTGCATTATGTCCCTATACAATATGACAATAAAATATTACAGTACCTAAAATTATAGAATATTCTTTACTTATTATATTTAGCTATTATCATTGATAATACGTAAATTTGTAGGTTAGTAATTTTTATTTTTTTTAAGAGTTTACAATATATGGCAAAACGAAAAATTTTAAATCACGTTGCTCCATCTATGAATCAATCGATAAAAAATGCGGTTATTCCACAAAAAGTTAGAGAACAAAAAGTTCAAGAAGTTAAATTTCATATTTCTCTTCTTGGTCTTAATGATCAACAACACAAAGAAATTAAAAGATTATTTATTATTCTTAATTTGTGGGAAAAATTTAATCGTTCTCATACTGAAATCATTGATTTGCCATTTATCCAAAATAAATCCATAGAAGTAAAATTATTCAACTCGTCTAAACTTGAATCCAAAGTAGTTCTTAAATATAATAAATAATCAAAAAATACTTAAATCATCATAAAATTCTTTGTTGAATATATAAATATATTCAATGAAATATAGTCGTGGTTCTAAAGGTTATTTTTATAAAATATCTGTTGATGGTACAAAAACGCGTATATCTAAAGAAGCTTATCTAAGAGGTATTAAAAAAAATCCTATAATTAAAAAGAACGTGTCTCCTAGACATAATATTAAAACATATTCTAATTTAGAAGAGAAAGAATGTCGTCAATATTTAGCAGATAAAATTAAAATCAATATGGAAGAGTTTGAATCTGGAAAATTTGTCTCGCGTTCACAAGCTTTAGCTATAAGTTATTCACAAGTGAAAAAAAAATATCCAAATTGTACAAAATATTTTAAATATTGATGAGATCTTTGTGTTCTAATTTGTTTCTTGAATTATAATATAATATTACAAATGGAATTCATCCAAAACTTTACTCAAAATGTATCCGATTTTATTCGTGATAAACCATGGATCGCCGCTATTATTCTCTTGATTATTCTTGGAGCTATTTATATGGTTTATAATAATTCAACCACAATGACAAATGATGTTGAAGCTTTTTCATCAAATCAATCCGCAACAGGTAGTAGAACACGTAAATCAGCTGATGATAAATATGCTACTACTCGACAATAAACTAATGAACTAATATTTTTGATTTATTATTTATAATAATTCAAAAGAATCTTATTTATATATCATATATTGGAAAAAATGAATAATTGGCGTTCTAATACTCCTTCTGATGAACCTAAAAAGGAAATATGGCAATCTTCCAGACAACAAAGTCGAGTTCAAGATGATAATAAGAATCCACCGAGACCTAAAAACAATATAAATGTTGATAATCGATCTCAAAGATCGGATAATCGTGATAATCGTGATAATCGTAATAATGATAATCGTAATAATCGTAATAATAATAGACCATATCGTCCGAGTTTTGATAATGATAAACCTAATAATGATTTTCCGAGTATGTCAAAAACTGAACAAATAAGTGATAATCAAAGTAATAATTGGGTAAATATGGTTAATCAATCGAATGCTCAAAATAAAATAAATAAACCAAAACAAAGAGATGTTGGTAATTATAGTAGACAAAATAATGTGGGTCCTATAGGTAATATTATAAAACCGATAATAAATCAAAAACATCCGAGGGAGAAATTTTTACCTGATAATATTGTTCAGGATACATTTGAATTCATTAATAAAAAAGAAATGGAAGAGGAAGATCGATATTGGGATGAAAAATATAATGAAGAATATCATGAAGATATTGATATTGTTGATGATGGTGGAGTTGATATTGTTATTGACGATAAATAATTAATTAAATATTAATTAATTATTCTTTGCATTTATATTAAAAATCTTCAACCAACTGGATTTTGGGGATTTTTGCTTCAACTTCATTATCAATACCATTCTTCTTCTGTACAGATCTGGCTTTTATCTTTTCGAATCCACTACGACTATATTCACCCACCCTCCGTTCGAAGAAATTAGTCTTTCCAGATAAGGAAATACCCTCCATAAATGTGAAAGGATTCTTGGTATGATATCTTTCATCACATCCTAATCCTAATAATAGTCTATCTGCTACAAACTCTATATACTCCGCCATCATTTCTGCATTCATACCTATCAATCGACATGGTAAACTCTCATTAATGAATTCTTTTTCAAATTCAACAGCTTCTTCAATAATTTGAAATACTCTCTCTTGTGGGATCTTATTTTTAATATAATTTTTATATAAATGACATGCAAAATCCATATGTAGTCCTTCATCACGACTAATCAATTCATTGCTGAATGTAAGACCTGGTAGTAAATTTTTGGTCTTCAACCAATACAGGGCACAAAAGGGTCCCGAGAATAAAATACCCTCCATAGCAGCAAAAGCTATAAGCCTTTCTGCATAAGTACCATCACTATTTAACCATTTTAATGCCCAATCACTTAATTTTTTAATACTTGGTACAGTTGTAATTGCATTAAATAATCTATGTTGTTCTTTTTTGTCTTTAATTAGGGTATCAATCAATAATGAATAGGTTTCCCCGTGAATTGTTTCTATACTAATTTGAAATGCATAAAAACAACGTGCTTCTGGTATTTGTACTTCAGCATAAAATCGTAATGCCAAATTCTCATTAACTATTCCATCCATAGATGCAAAAAATGCTAAAATCATTTTAATAAAGTGTTGTTCATCTTTCTCTAATGTTGGCCATTGAGTAATATCATCTGCTAAATCTATTTCTTCTGCTAACCAGAAACTTGCTTGGGCATCCTTATAGAACTTCCAGATATCAGGATAATTAATGGGAAATACGCAAAATCTTTCTGGATTTGGTTCAAATAATGGTTCGATCTCTAATTTAAGGGGAGGAGGGATTGATGACATTTATATATATCTATAATAAATTTATTTCAGATTTTCAAAAAATTTCATTTACATCAAAAACGCAATTTTTATTATTAAATTCATTATATTTGAATTTTGAATTTATTTAATTTTATTCAATCGATTACCTTTACCATCATATATCCATATTTGATATGCATATCCTAATATCTTAGCACTTTCTTGTTTAAGAAATATCTCCTCTTCCTCTTTTTCAAATGTATATAGAGATTTAACTTCAATACATTTATTTTTACTTTTTATATATATATCCACATAATGTCGATGAAGAACATTATCATCATCATTCCAAAATATCTCTGGAACATCATTAGGATTATTAACTACATCATCTTCACTTAATTTTTTTATTTTAAATAAATAATCTAATGCGAAATTTTCATATCCTTGATATTTTAATATTTTCCCAGATGGTTATATATTCTTTTATTTTATGAGAACTTTTAAACTGTTTTAAAGCAATTTAGTACATCGATATAAGTAATAAATAATCTAATGCGAAATTTTCATATCCTTGATATTTTAATATTTTCCCAGATGGTGTTATATATTCTTTTATTTTATGAGAACTTTTAAACTGTTTTAAAGCAATAGAATCGTTTATTTATATTTTGCAATCCTATTGCCTTTTTTATCAAATATCCAAATTTGATAATTATAACCTAATTCTTTTGCAGCTTTTTGTTTTAAAAAAACATTTTCTTTTTGTAGTTCAAAAGTCCAAGTTGATTTAACTTCGATACATTTATTTTTACTTATTATATATATGTCAACAAAATGACGATGTAAATCATCATATTTATCAGTCCAAAATATTTCCGGAACATCAGACCGTTTATTAACAATATCATTATCATTAATATTTTTAATATTTAATAGATAATCAAGTGCAAATTTTTCATATCCTTGATATTGAAAAATTATTCCGGAAGATGAAATATAATCATGAAACATATATGAGTTTTTTTTTATAATATTTGAACTTTGTTGTGAATAATAAGGCACACCATACCTTTCTATACATGTTAGTTGTAGTTTTATAAGTGAATTTATATTTTTAAGTGGAGTAGTAACACCATATTTTTCAATCATCGTGCGTTTATATTTTTCTTTTATTTTAAAATTATACATTGGATTTAAGACCGCATGATTTTTAAATAATGTTTGTATTTGTTTTTCACGTATATTTTTATTCTTTATTACATGTTCTACACCATATTTTGCTAAACAAGTGCGTTTACTTTTTTCTTGGATTTTTTCATTGCTCATTGGGTTTTCACCATACTTTTTAATAAGTGTTTGTTTACGTTTTTCTTTGGTGAAATCATTTTTCATTACACTAGAAACTCCATATTTATCAATGCACGTTTGTTCCATTTTAAATTGTTGATTGATTAATGTGCATCCTTCACAATATGGTCCACCACAATGTCTTATAAGACACCTAAAATCCTTTTCAAATTTGTTATTACACATATCAGTTTTACAATATCCTTTAATTATAGAAATATTAGTTACTTTTATATATTCTCCTATTAATTTAATATTATTCTCCTGTACATATACTTGTAATTTATTGATATCCCATCTTATCTTTTCTTTAATAATCTTTGATTCTACTTTTGGTTTTATTTCTGATACTTGTTCATCATTAATAATTATTTTTTCATCTTTTACTTGTTCATCATTAATAATTATTTTTTCATCTTCTACTTGTTCATCATTAATAATTATTTGTTCATTTTCTACTTGTTTTTCTAATGATACTGTATCATGATTCCTATTTATCTTTTTTTTCAATTCTAATTTGAGTTTTAATTCTTTTAAATTTCCCATATTTTAATATTTTTATTTAAAAATCAAATTTTTGAAATTATTAATTTCAAAAAAATTATTTAATGCCTTGTTGTTCCTCTTGTGTTGCAGATAATAATGATGCTCTATGGCTACCTCAAAATTCAGTTAGGGCTATCATGGCAATTTTGATCGTTATTGCTACTTTTGGAACACTCTCTTTTCTAATTATATACTTAGCTATGAACCAACAACAAACTATTTCAGTTTCTATGATGGGTATTATGTCAACAGCCTTATCAAGCGTAGTTACTACTTATTTTAATACCAGATCGAATCAACAAGCTACAAAACAGATTTCTGATATTCAAAATCAACATATTGCCAATCTTCAAAGTCATAATCTTCAATTACTTCAAGTTTTATCTACTAATAATATCGAAGTACCACAAATTGTTAATGATAATATTGATCATATCAATGATAATCATGTTATAGATATATCACAAAATTAATTTTTTATTTATCTTTTGTTCTTCTTCCCTTCCTATTATATTGTAAATCTAATTTAAAATCTTTTGGGATGGATTCAGGACGAATCTTTTTAAAATGTCCTTTTCTAATTTTTCTTAAGAATTCATTATAACCTAACATATATTTTGGTATAGATGATTTACGTTTCTTAGAAACAGTACGACTACATTTACGAGATTTACGTTTCTTAGAAATAGTATGACTACGTTTACGAGATTTACACTTACTTACCATAGTTTAATAGTATACTATTAAACTATAAATTATTTATTTTGCTGTCAAAGTTAATACCTTCTTTGGTTTATTCTCCGTTTCTATCATAGGTTTCTCTTCATCTGTTGTTTGTAACAAATATTGATAAATCTTTTGTGATTTGACTTTACCAAATTTATTTTTATTCATTTGAATATTTGCTAAACTATCTGGTCCATTCTTCTCCAAATGACTTATCAAACTTTTCATATTTGGATATAATTCACCTATCTTTTCAGCCATATTCACAGAAATATCAGGTATATTAGATATCATTAAATTATAACACATTCCTGGATCCACATTCGTCTTTTTCCTAGCTTTCAAACTCTCCACAAAATCCTTTCTCAAATTATCATCATTATCACTATAATTTCCCTTATATAATTTATATTTCTCATATGATTTTATTATCTTCATAATATATTCCGCATGAAAATACAAACTTTC
>Ga0302280_1001885_pt1 | contig 16798 bp, 10 predicted proteins | sample III_Fen_E1_1_FD_198771 | JGI IMG/M metagenome (GOLD analysis project Ga0302280, IMG submission 198771) | Peat permafrost microbial communities from Stordalen Mire near Abisko, Sweden - III_Fen_E1_1 | ecosystem: Environmental > Terrestrial > Soil > Wetlands > Permafrost | place: Sweden: Abisko... | reverse complement strand
AATATCTTTGAATCGAGGAGTTTTCTTAAATAACCAAAGTTAGTATGATAAGTCTAATTATCCTTTCGTTTTTAGAAAAAATATGCCTTTCTTCTCAGAAGAAAATCAATGTATAGATATTATTTGTAAATTAAAGCAAATAAAGGAAAATCATAATCTCAAAGATGATTCTATTGATAATTTAGGGCGATCATTATAATTTGGCAATTGCAGTTTATATTTTCATTAATCATAATTTAAACAGAAGATGCAGAGTATTCACGAATTAATGAGGGAAACAGAAATAGATCCTATCCGCAATCATATTGGCATTGATCTCTAGCACATCAATCCTAAAATATAAAATGAATCAATGTCATTTGAAAGCGACGTAGACTTCAACTAAGTATCGTCTTCAGTGATGGATTTGCCTAAATTTGCCTCTCTATAAAATTTACCTTCTCAGAATGTTAATAATATCAAATCTTAAACTCAAATATTACCTGAAAGAATTTTTAAAAATAAGCAAAAGAGCTATGAAGTTTATAATGAGCGAGAATCGGATAAAAGTTTGGTATATTTTGCAAAGATAATCATTTGGTGTTGCTATTTGGTGGGCACTTCGCAAACAGACTATACTTCTATCAACGGATATCATATTATAGATTTTGTAGGGCTATTGATTGCTGCAATTTTAGTCATTCATAAACTAGGAATCATGAAAAAATGCCTTTAATTGGATGACATTTTACATTTGATGAGCATTATTTTAACAGCAGCCTTATTTGCTTATCAGCCTTCTTCAACAAGTGATTTTTTCCTATCTGTTTTTCAAGTGCTAAGGAGTTTGCGACTATTTTTTCCAATGAATTACAACTATTCCTTTAAAGATCTAACTTTAAAATATAGCCACAAAATAAAACGAATTTTCAAAGTATCAATGCCTCTTTTCATAACTATAATCTTGTTCTCAGTTATCTTTTCTCAAGGAATGTACCAATAAATCAACAACCGTTGCCGATATTAGTATTCTTTTAATTAATCATTCCCAATACCTTAAGATAGCATGCTGTGCGGTAGTAGAACATGTGATCAAAATTTATCTTGCTTAAATCCAATGACATATGATATTACTCCTGATAGAAGGGAATACTAATTCGATATGTCTTTAGCCTTTGGATTTTTTAACTATGAAGATTTAGTACATAGCATTTTCACCTCTTTTTCAGTCGGTACGCTTAGTCATTCTTCGAAGGCAATATAAATTGTAAAATTATTGTAATATAGTATCTAAACTCCTCTCCAGCTTTTGTAGTAATTATTCTTAATATCTTGCTTCTTATCTTCATGCAGCTTTATTTAATGCCACCATTTCTTGTTCTATTCGAATAGAGAATAAATTAAAGTAATTTAAATTCGTTATAGTTCGAAGGTAATGAGAAGATATCATCTGCGGAAAGAAAAAGTCCCAACTAAAGTGGTTTAGGATAAATTAATTCAATTATGGCTCCTACTTTTGGTCCGAATAGCTCAAAGTAAGTTTAAATGATACACCGACAAAGTTAAAATGTATCTTAGCTAAAATTACCAGTTGAGGTATCATTTAATCTTGAGCTAAAGTAGCCAACTGATCTTTCTAATAAACCCTCCAAATTTAAAACAGGACAGACAATAGTAACTGAAATTAATGAAATAAAAACTGAATCTTATCGTTGCTAAATTTGGAAATGCTTAGCTCTATGGTTCACCATTTTAGTTTGTGGCATCCATTTTGCTCTTGCTGTCACTTTCACTATGGGAATGCTCGATTTAGATAAAAACACCAATATTGGCTTAGCCCTAGGAGTTATATTTATAGTTTGGTCTTTTTTTATTTTGATGAAAGTGTACACAGTTTATTTCAATGACTAAGAACAAGACAAATAGCAAAGATTATGCTAAATAACTATGGTAAAGACTGAAATAATCATATACTTATCTCATCTCCTAGATTATATTTGCCGGATATATATTGGTGTCTACATTCTTTAACAAAGTTCTCCAATTACTCCACTCTCTTCATCTTTACTTATTTTGAGAATTGTATATATTCCTCTTATAAGCTCAACCTACTTATGCAAAATCAGTTTCCTGAAAACTTTCAACAGGCAATTACGACTATTTTTTAGTATTATTTCATCAATATTTCCTTATGTCTTTGTTATGTTTATAGTCTCTATTGTGATGGCTACCATAGCTTTTCAATACTCTACTGAAGGTGGATTCATTCTTGAGGTAGTGAAATACTTTACAATTATAGCCAATAGTAACTGGATATAGCAATATCAAAATGTTTCCTATAGATAAAATTTAGATCGCTCTGGTGGCGTGGGATTGATCATAAAATTGATTTTAATTTTAGTGGGAGAGCTTATCTTTTTAAAGATAATCTTTAGTGAAGGTGTTATGTTATCTTTTCGTGACAGTATTCAATCTGAAATTAATTTGCCTTTTCCAAAATACTCCTAATAATAATAATAATCTTGCCTTTAAAATTTAGATATTATAAAAAAATAAAGTAAAAACTATCCTACTTAGAATCCCTTTTTCTTATATCTTTTTAATTTTTAACAATTAGACAGACACTTTATACATTCTCTCAGAAATAAAGCTATCAGATTAATAAACCTAGATTTTTAACTGTTTATTTGATTGCTAGTATTGCAGGTTACATCGTACTCAAAGGTTCTCCTATTTATGACTCAATCTTATTGACTTTAGATTGCATTCTTCTAGTAGATGCTATTTTAAACATTATTACATTCAGATTCTGGGGAAAAGCCTCGTTTATCAACTATAAATGGTATAATATCCTTAATTTGTTCTGCACACTTGCCATCATCATTAATTTTAGCGTGTAAAAATATATCTATTTAGACTATTTATGGATTCTTTAGTACTTAGAGTAGCTCGAGTCTATTTATTAATGCCCTTTTTTCCTTCTCTCAATGAAGGCTATGAGTTGATAAAAATGGTAGCTTTAGTCTTGTCAAAAACTATTATTTTGTTCATTGTTATATGGGTTCTGCTGAGTTCACTTTTGTAGATGACAACTAGCCAAATAACGAACTAAAATTCTTTTGTATCTTTATTAAAATCTGTAGCTGAGGCAACAAGATTTTTTTCAAAGGGGTATGATCTACTTGGTCAATTATCAGACAGCTATTCAGATAATACTGGATTCTTTAAAATTCAAAATTCTCTATTCTATTTATTTATTAGTATCCCATTTCAATGCATTTGTGTTGGAATTTTACTTAATTTTTTCAGAATTAAAAAATAGTTTGATTAAGATGCTGAAATAGGAAAAATATTTGAGAAACAAGAAAAATGTAGTTATTAATAAGCAAAAAAATAATTCTAAAAAAATAAAATACAATAAAAGATCTTATCTTTAACTCTTGAGTTTAATCCTCAAGCTTATATATAAAAAGGTTACTTTGTGACTGTTTTTTCCTCAAGAAAATATGGAATTATAAAATTGATAATTCAAATAGTGAGTGCTGTTTTACTTCTCCTAATTCATTTTTTTAATACTCATATCACGGATCATCAAATTTTTCAATTAAAGATAGCAAAGTTTTATTTTTTCTTTCTGTAGATTTTACTATTCATTAGTGAATTAATTGTCTTTCGAGGTAAGTTACAAGATTATAAATGGATTTTACTAATGTTTTTAGTGTCTTTTCCAGGAATGATTGTTTTTATTGTACCTTTTCATAAAGTTAATGGTTCATTGTAGCTCAAGCATGTTCTGCAAATGCTTCTCATTCTAGGACCTCTTCATTTAGCACAACTTTATTATATTTTCCGTTCTGGTTCTCAACAAATAATAAAATTTATATTTTCTAAAATAAGGTTGACTCTATGGATTCTAATATGGCTCTTTATATTTTCCATTTTAATTTCATCTTTACTTACATCATTTCTCAATAAAGATTTTATGACCATTTTTGGAAGTATCACAGTTGGTCTTTTCGGAGGAACCTATTAGAGCTTTCTGTAGAACTAATAATCTCATGAAGTAATTTTACATATAATTGAATTGATAACTTTTTTTATTGGTTTGATTGTGAGAAATTGTTTATTTGCTGTCTTTATCTTCTAGACAATGTAAGAAATCATTTGCTTCAAGCAAAATAGTTCAAAAGCCAATTTATCTTAAATTAATTCTTTTTTTAATGAATAAAGATTCATGACACTTTGGAATAAGCTAGATTCTAAGGCTTCTGGAATACTTTCTTTCAAAGTAGTACTCAATAATATATCTCAATTTGCAAGATGTTTTTAACTTTATAATATTTACCTTGAATTTTTGTTATGCCCACAGGGTGAAACCTATTTCCTCAAACTATTTCTCTTTAGACGCTTGCATTTTCCTATCAGAACCGTAATAATAACCAACAAGGAAGCAAATTAATAATCTATGCAATATGTTATAACCATATATGATGTTGTTTCTCGATTTATTTGTTTGGCATTAAATTAAAGAAGATCAGTGACTGAATAGTCTTCAGTAAAGGATTTGGGAGTACAAACCATTGGCCCCATCGTTGATTGGGCACCAAAACTTGGATATGATGAAGAGGAATGGAGTGAAAAGCAAATTAAAAAATTGAATTAATTAAATATAATTAATAAAGAGGATTGGGACATCTAGGAGAATTTTTATATTCAAAAAAAGATATAATGTGAAAGTTGGAGCCTAGGAAGCGTTTTAAGGATATTTCCTGCTCTTAGAACAAAAATATCCTTAATAAAAGAAAAAATCGAATGAGATTAGTAAGTTATAATTGATATTTAATCTGATTATTGTATCTAAAAATAATATAATCACTTGCTACCTAATAGCCTCTATATACTGAAAACATCATCTCGGTAGCATTCAAGGATAAAATATTTATACTCTTGCCCAAGCAATTCCATGATTTCCTATGCATAGGTAAATCTACTCATCAGGGTAATCACTTATTATCGTTTTTAATAAATTATTCTTTTCAAGGCTTATCGTTATTAAACCGACCTAATCAATTTAGAAAGAGCTATTCTATAATTGTCTTTTAAAATGTCGGTCCACCCCTCATAAATCAGCGAGTATCTTGCCTGGCATCTTACATATTAATTTTCCGCTCCCAGATATTTGAATGCTTTTAAAAAATCACTGAATTTCATGATTCCGTCACTTGAGTAGACCTAAAAAAATGTGTTAATCTTCTTTGTGGTTATGACAAAATTAAACTCTTTCAAAAATGTTATCCAGTCGTTGTAATTAACATTATTTTCCTCATCATAGTCCATCAAACTGTAGGCATTAATAAATGTAAATTTTGAGTTGTTTATAATAAGATGTTGGATTTAGTGCACTATTTTATTATAAATATCTCCAAGTAGTTGTAGTTTGACGATAAGATCAGAACTATCTGCTTTGGAATTGTGTAATTGCAAGTGAGATTTAATTTGAACGTTGCAGATGGGAATTACTCCTTCCATTTGTCGTTTAGCTTACTTTATGTATCTTTCATTACGTGAGTGTAATTTTATTAATCGCTCCTCGAAAGTGATGTTAGACTGTTGTCTCAGTTATTCTTCAATTTGTTCACGAGTAAGAGTATTTTTGACGATGTTTGTCTCTTTTTTTTACATAAATTTTGTACCTAACTTGATGAATGAGTTCTGTATGGAAAGGTCAGAAGAGAAAGTGGAATTCTTCTTGGAAGGACGATGTAGCTGATTTGTTGAATCTGGTAAGTTATCATTAGTGAGGAGATTTTGAATAATTTCCTCATGAGGATTGATATAATCCCTCACATCTTGGAGAATCACTTTATCGCTATGACTATATTTCTTAATGGTTTTAAGGATAAGAAGGGCATTATATTCCTCGAAAGGTGAGTTGCTTTGATCGTAATGCATTAGATACTCATAGAGAGCAGAAGTGTCTATGTATCCGTTGTTGAAAAAATCTACTTCGCTAAACCATCGCTCTAAATGTATCTACTAAAGTAGCTTGACTAACTCCTCTTCCATTTTTTCTTATTTTTAAAGTAAAGTTTAAAACTCCCGAAGTGATGTTTCTTCAAGAGTGTATACTGAGTGCATCCGTTTGAGGTTATGCTTGCTGATATGCAAATAGTTGCAAAGGCTAAATATTTCCCATTTTACTCATCAGGAGTGAGGTAAGTCTTGTTTCGACTGTACTTACCATAAAGCGAGTTCATCTGTCTTTCATTTAATTTAATATTTAATTTACTCTCTTCAATGGTTATCATATCGTTTGATTTAGACACTTCTCCCAGCAATTAGAACAACTGTGGGATTTGATAGTTTATTGATTTTGCGAATTCAGCTTTTTATTTGTTGAGCGATATTATGTGTTTGGATATGGCGATGAGTGCTGAGGCTGTTTTGGTGAACTCATCCATTTATAAGTATAAATCTGATATAAATGTGATAAATGTGTATGAACCCATCACAAACGGTGTAAGCATAATCCCTTTTCAAAATTAAGATCAGTTTGATACTTACTTTCCCTCAATAGTTTTCCCTCTCGATATAGTTTACTTATATGATGGCATGCAGTTATTTGTGTGCCTGATGAATATTTATTGCAAAATTCCTAATATTCTGATAATTCAATCCAAGCAAATCCGCTGAGTTCTCGGCTGCAGATACTAAAACTATCAAAACTGGCCTCATTCAACTCCATGAAACAAGCAAAGTATGTATCAACGCAGTTATCCAACTGATTCTTTGATAACTCGCGAGCAAATACAACTCTTGAAAATTTGGCCTTGATGCCAGTTTATTAAAAAAGTTATCGCTATGCACATTGACCAATCAGTTCGTTCCGATTGGCTCTTCCCCCAGGCAACCCGTATTTCCCTTTTCTCGGTCCCTGCATTATTATTATTATTTTACATTTTTTTCTTGAACAAGTAGTATTTTATTATCCTTAACAACAACTGCTCCTGCAGCACTCCAAAATATTGAATAGGGCACAACCAAATCTTCATCTTTCCTTAGCCATTGATAGGCCACCACTTCCTTTCCGAGACCATGATGTATCTTGTAATTAAGTCTGTTGACAAGCAAATCCAGAATAAGGAAATTTGAAGTTTAAAAATGCACCCACACTGAGCTTAACTACTTTTCAAGAGTAATTTGATGCTCAACATAAGATTAAAATTATTCTGGAGATATGACTTCCAGAAAATATAAATGCAAACCCTTGTGCTAGTCTGTTTTGATTTTAATTTTTGTTTCCAGATTATTCATTAATAGTTTAGCGAATCACTTATATATTTTGGTTAAATAGGTAATATATGCTACATCATATCGGAACAGTCTCAACATTAACAACCTTATCGCTGCAGGGGCTCATGTCTTCCGTTTCCATTTTTTATCTTGATTAGCCGATCTATTCAATAAATTCATTTGGTATTCCTCTATATTTTTTGAGGCAGAATTTGATTGATAAGTAAAATAAAACTCCAGCAATAATAAAAGGCAGAACAAACCAAATTACCAAGAATTTAGCCGAGGAAGTGCTGGAAGTGCTTGCAATTTGTGGTGCTCCAACTCTAGTTAATTGAATTACTTCATAAATGATACGAAGATATTAAGGATAGTTCTAATCTGCTGTTTCAGTAGGTATTATCTAGACTACAACTTCAGCTCCAACAAAATAAATTTAGTTGTCTCCAATAATGTTGGCTAAGCTATTAATCTACATAAAATGAGATTTACCTAGATGGGAAACTAAATGATGCTTTGATTCAAATCGGGCCGGCTCATCAGTATGTAAACATCGCCAAGTCGACAGTTAGCAAACTTACTCACGGCATTTTTGTCGTGTGATATGTAAAGTCGATACTCGATGATAACTTCCTTAATAGAGGAAGATAGTTCTAAAGCAATGCTTATCGAATTGAGCTCGAAATTAATGTTGGTTGGTGTCAAAGAGAACAAGATCTATCGATCAGGAATAGTAATGAGTCTATATGGCGTAGTTTCGTTGTGGTTATAGAAATAATATGAAATGAGATATGCCATATCTAATTGATTCTTGAGATGACTAAACACTCGAATGAAATACTCACCATATATAGCCTGAGCTGAAATTACATAATGACCGCCAATGTTATATTGATCAAGAAGGACCTCGTTGGCTTGCTATCCACGTTTACTGAAATCAAGAAAATCACTACTAGATTCAATTCCAACCTCACCAGAACAAGTGAAAACTTATATCATCACAGACTGGAATTTGGAATAAAGCTAAAAGTTGCCATCATTGCTCATTATAGCTTTCATGGATGGTTTGAGATGGATTAAAGACTGCTTTACCAGAATTACTGAAATTTTTAAGTCTTGAATTGATGAGATGTTTATATAGTAGGTTCCCAAGTACTGAGGAATCTGTAAATTAAAGCTATTGTCAGATTTTATCAAAGCATTAAGATTAATTTTCTGAGGTTATCCCCCTTCCTCAGTCTCGAGGAAGACTTAGGTAAAAATCTATATCGGCTGGGATTCGTTGGTCAATACATCGATCACTTCTAGCAACAGACTAATATTATTATTGATACCGTGGGTACTGGGTGGACTGAGATTTAAAAACTCTAAGATGGTGGATTTATTTGAATTTACAGTGATATCTGAAGAAATTCCCTAAAAGATACGCTAAGTGATAGAGAGTTTATTGATTTTGATGGTATATGACGAGTCTTATATTGGGCGAACTGTGATTAAATATCTGGTTGAATATGAATTGAAATCAACAGATTATTTCTATGTTCCCTGATAATGTGGAACATTAATAACGGTATATTGTTAAATGACTGAACTATAAATCTCCTGTAAGCTTGGATCTAAAACGACGACTTGCATTTTTCCATAGAGTATATTGATTGTGATATTAAAGGCAGTTATTGAGTAGTAATTATATGATCGTTATTTTTATATTTGTTTTATTTTATCACTTAGCAGACCGTTAATGCTTAAAGGGATACTACTTTCCAGGTCATTTATTAATAGCTCTAAGTTTACAGAGGGATTTCCCCACACTACAATAAAATAACTACAGTCATAACAGAAATCACTTGAACTGCTATTAATTAAAAAATCTCCGATTCGATCAGTACTTAAGAATGGAAAATCGAAAGGATTCTACACTATCAAGCTTTAAATAGTCTGATTGGTAATGGGCATCGCAAATATAAAACATGATCCTGTTTCGATAAGATCAATAATCCTGAAAGATTCATTAGGCACATGATTGTAGATAAAATATGCGCTGCTATAATTCCTGAGATTTATTGAGTATTTTTGATTGTAATTCATAGTTAAAAGAGGTGTGGCAATGAGCGAATATGTAATTTAGTAGTGGCAAACATCTTCGATTGCCAGTATGTAAACATCTGTAAATTAAGACCCTCCCTACAGATAGGTAAAACCACTCTGAATGCTAATAGTGTTATTATCATTAATATCGGTCATTTGAGCAGTAAAACAATCTTATTGACTGTTTGATTACTTATTTAAGTCATGGAGATAAATTACTGAACCATCTTAACTGCCTTGGAGTTGATAATTATATATTTAATCTTTTTCAAGATATCCTGTTTTAGAATCTCCAGGGAATAGCATAGTTTCTTGCTGAGTAATTTAAATTTAGAATAGGGATAGATCTTTTTTTTGGCTACCAATAGGATAAACAGCCACTGTTAATAGGCAAAACTCACAATATTTATTAATGATATCCACTGAAATAGTCATTATATTAGTATTGAATTCATTTATTATAGTTTCATACAGATTAGTATTAAACTTCTGTGAAAGATTTTTAAAGGAGCTTCTCGAGGGTAAGTAAATATTAGAAGTATTTTTGAAGAATTATTCTTCTTCTACAAAATGAGCAGCTAAGTAGAAATTTGTCTGGACAAAAGAACTGAAAATGATTTTGATGGTTGACACATCATAAATGTGATAATAAAAATATTTACCTTTTGATGAAGACAAATCGTAACTATTCACTTTTTAACTGATGCCATCAAACAGGCTAATATCTTTACCTTATTATTCCACAATCACATTAAAATGGATTTATTAGTCGCTTAGAGAGCTATAGCTCAATTATATCTTGCAAGAAATCTGATGGGCTTTATTCTCACCCAACTAGCAATAATTCTTCAGATCAGCTTTGCTAATTTAAAAATGATGGGCAGATTAAGTATCAATACAATACCCCTCAATACAAACCTGCATTGAAAGAGATTATGATAGAACTTCAAGTATCGGGATGGAAGTTGTTACGTAAAGATTTGTAAGTTTACTAATTGTAAAGATGGAACATTCTGCTTCTGAATTGTTACTACTTAATTATACAAAAAGAGGAGTGTTTAAGCTATAGGGGGTACAGTGGGTTTATGAATGATAAAGAATTACAAATTTTTGAGTATCACCTCTCATAGCTCTAACATTTACTGCGTAATTAACACCCACTACAGTTGTAAAACTACATGTTATTTTTGCATTGCTCACGGTTGGATTTCTGCACGTCATAGCAACATCCTAGGAATATATAATTTCCATTGAGACCACTCCTACTAATTGAATTAATTGAACTGTGATGTTCATGGATCTAGGGGGTGATATTTGAAAAGTAACTGCCTCATCATCCTGCTAAAGAGTGAATTGCTGGGATAAGTCTAGTTGTAAACTTATTTTAGTACTTTGACTGTTATCGTTGTTTGTTTGATTCATTATAGAGGTATTGCTGGAACTATCTTTTCTACTAACTATAACTCCAATGGTAAATTCAGAAAATTAAATGCCATAAATTGCAATGTATATATTTTATGCAATTTAATCGCGAGAATAAAATAGATCATTAGTACTGCTGTACTTTAGCAAAGTTGTATTGGTATCTAAAGTTGGATATAGCTATTTTGTTGAACTGATTAGTAAGATATCACCTTCAATCACAGTTGTAAATACTGTAATGGAGTCAACTCCCTGAAGAGAAGAAAGTCCTAACTTGTAGTAGAGATATTCATCCTTGTAGATAATATCCTTGCTAAGCTGACCCTATCTAAGTAAAGCTGAAAAATCTCTCTTATTATAAGTGATTGTATAATCGATTGTATCTTTCGTTTCATCAAGTCCAACAATTTGGAAAAGGCAATAATATCCATCAGAGCCTGTCATTTCAGGGCATTTCGACACATTAAACTGAAAAATAATGCTGATATAAGTATCTGTACTCTTGACATATGAAGTTAATTCTTAAAAAGACGCCATAACATTTGTATTATTGAAGTCATCTGGGGAGTCAATCCAGCAGTTTTTTATGAGTATATCATCCTTTGAGGGGGCAGGACAGAGGCGTACTCCGAATGTTCCTTTGCCATTGATCATATCAACCTTAATCGAATAAGTATGAATAATAGCTGTGTTATTTGCTGGGTATATAACTTCATCAAAGAAATAGTTAAACACTTAATTTGGTTGTAACTCATTATAGTAGCTTCTGTCGTGGTATATAAACATGTAATTGTTCTAAGACACTGAAGTAGATAAAAAATAATCTGAATTCCATTATGAATTAATTTGGATGTAGATCAATCCATCGAAATTATAACTTATTCTTTGATCTTCAGTAATTAAATAAATGACTGTTCCCAAGTATTCATTAGAAGTTAGGGCATGATTAAAATTGCTATCAAAAGAAACCTAAATAATTGGATCTCCGGCATAAATAAGGAAGCTAAGCACTATGATTGAGTCATTAATATTTGTATTTTTTGTATTTACGATATAATTCTTGCCTTATTGAGGTGTTGTAAAATCAAAATAGGAACTACCAAGTTCGATAGAATAGCTATTTTCCTTTTTAAAACCACTTTAGAAACTTACTTGCATACCTTCAGATAAATAGAGAAAGACCTTGATCCAATCTCCGGGTTTTACAATTTATTTTGAAAAAAATAAACCACGCCCACCCCAATATATGCTTTAACCGTACATATTATAGTCATCTTTGTTGGGCTGCTCGGTTTCTTAATTTCCAATGTTTGCATACATCTCCAGCCCTTCATTTACATCTTAAAAATTCATAATCTTTGCATAAAGAAAAATTTGAGTATACTCTAAGTCACTGGGAATTTGTATTTCCAAATCAACTGGCAGTCCATCATTTTTGGAAGCAGTGAATACTATGGAATTGCCAAATGTAGGTCGAAATCTATTACTGAAGAAGGCATTTATTGTCAGACTACACTTTACATAGCATAAAATAGAAGCATTGATTGTCATATTGTGATGAATTTTAGATTTGGGAAGACGGCATATGCCACTAAATTCATCATCAGAATTATAGCAATGTTCTATGTCTGAATCAGATGTTATGATATCAAGAAAGGGTTCTTGAAGAGGATCGTTAGGGGGAGATTGAATCACAAATAATAGATCGGAATCAATGAATGTCTGATTATCAATGGTTACCTGATATATATATGGCTGATTTGGAGAAAGTGTTGCTTCAAGAGGAAAGCCGAGTGCTAATGGATTGACTTTGTTGGAACTAGCTATGAGGATAACAGCTAATATCTGGATAATTAATGAGAATCTAATCCTGAACATATTAAATAATTAAACTTAATATCCTAATTTATATCTATTATTAATGATTAAATATAAATTCGGATCATACTGAATTTGAATTTAAATATAACATTTTTTATTGAGCTTTTTACAGCCTAAAAGCATCATCAATTATAGGTTAAAGGGTTACTATTGTCCATTGAATGCAATATTAATTGATTATGATTTACCCATTTCAAAATGTTATTTTATCTTCTGTTTATTCTTTGCTTGTTTGCACATTTGATAGATATTCTTTTTGAGATTGAACATTTGATTATACAATTATGTTAATTTGTCAAATTATTTAATTGCTTTTTGTTAAGCTCAGAAATGAATGAAAAAGATAAACTGGAAGATTAAATTAGATTTAAATATAAGGACTCTCTTAATCGCAAATCTAATATTTCGCAGCAGAAGCCATATTTTTCTTCTTCTGAAATTCATGATCTCAATTATTCCCATGTGCAGCCAGTCAGAATTGAAAAAAACTCTAAAATAAGAAGTTCATAAGCCATTGATCCTAAAACTAATCCAGTCAAAAAAGTTTCTTTAAATATTCTTACTGATGAAGTAAAGGCAAACATAAATGCGAGTAGAATGGGACAGTTTAGCAGCCCAGCAAATTTAGAATTAGATCCCAGGGATGAGCGCATTTTAATTCCTTTTGAAAGCAGTTATTATGCCCTCCTGGAGCAAAGCAATTTTGTTATTTCTTTCCAGCCCTTCCACGATGAAATTCGCGATTGGCTAATCGATGTAATCTAAATAGTAACGTCAATCAGCTTCAACCATCTCAAAAAGTAAACACTCTCTGACGTCGAAGTCAAAGCCTTTGCAGCGAAGAACATTCTGCTGAATATCAAGGAAATCTATGAAAAATATCCAAAAATACCTCTTGAAAAGAGAGTGGAATTAATGACATTCGTAAATGAGTCAACGCAGCGTATTTTCTAGAAAATCATTCACAAGTATCCGCAAAACAGTAGTCGCGGAGCCAGCAAACGAGTGAAGTCTCGCATTTTAACAATAAATAATCGATAGAGCGACGAGTTCGACTTTCTGCTGAGAAACAACATTCGCATCAGCTATCGAGAGGACGGAGACTACTCTGAGGACATCATGAAAATAATCAACAAATTGGTGTCCTTTACTAACGAAGTGTTTGACCCAAACGATGAGTCTTAGGAGACCAATTTCGAGGTTTTCACTGAGATCATGGAGTGCATCTTCGAAAACTGCAATTCGCAAGGTGTTTCCAGCATCGCCCAAGAAGTCACAGGCATCGTTAACCGCAAGAAAAACCCTGATCAAAACATTCTTTCATAGTTAAACGGTACCTTTGCAACTCAACTTGTCAACTGGGGGGAGTCGATTAGAGACGAAGAGAGCAAGAAAAACAGTAGCTTTATAAAAGATAGTCACAAGACTTTTCTTATTGGCCAAAAGATACCGAGCGGAACGCGTCTGTTCAGCGACGAGGACATCAACGGGTCGATTTTCAAGATTCATGACTCTTCGATCCTCCGATTGCTCACTAAATGGGCCTAGTAACTGAAGGGTAAATTGGCTAATGCTGAGGATTCCATTTATCGAAGATTGTACAAATTCAAAACATCCAACAGCAAACTCGTTAATCTCGAACTCGACTTAAAAGTAAAGCTGTACTAAGCTGCCATTTTGGAGTACAAAAAAATTGACGAATATTTTGAGTCACTAAAGGCATAGAATGTTTACCTGCAAACCCTCTTTGCTTAGGAGCTTAGCGTCGGCAAGTACTGCAAAAATGACATAAAAATCGATCTGTTCGCCGCTAAGCTCAACAAGATTAGCGGCCATTATATCTTTCGGTACATCAACAAAATGATCCACTCACTTTTGACAATTTCTAAATTGGCCAGCGAGCAGACTGACAATGAGCACGATCGGCTATTGTTGTAATCAGTCAGTTTGGTTACCTTTAAAATCGGGGACCTTATGAGGAGCAAGTGCGCTTGCAGCGAGCAGGAGTTTATCAAAATCCTCTTGGTCCTCGATGAACTGCACTCGAAGGCTCCCGATTTTTTGAAGATAGTGAGAATCAAAAATCGCCTTGAACAGCAAAATAACGACGTTCTTATAAACTTATTTTTTATGAACAAGGTGGAGTGCGAACTGCAACTGTCGATTACGGGCAAATCTACTAATAAAAATTAAAAAAAATCGAATCATTTTTAGCATTTTCTCTATTAAATTATCCGTTCTGAGATGGGTCCAATTTCAGAATTAGCCATAACCTTAGCTCAATATGATCCATTGATCAATTTATTTTGTAAAGAAGATACCTACAATAATGATCTCTTGCCACAGTCAATGACTGCATAGAAAAACAAGGAATTATGTGATAAAATATAGGAGAGAATTCACATCAGGTAAAGTTTAAACCTAGCCAATAATATTGAATTGCCATTTGTTTGTTGTGTTTGTCAAAATCTTTCTGTAATTAACAATCCTCATTTTTATTGGAGAGACCCAAACAGTTTCAAAAGATAGTGTAATAATTGCAGATTAAAATCAATTAAGACAATGACGGGTAAAAACTAGAAAGAATAAATTTTAACAGAACACTTAATAAATCATAACTTTACAAAAGAAGATTAAACTATTTTCTTTAAATTTCATCTTTCCTTTTGGGATAGTGATAAATTTATTAAAACGTCATAAGATATGCCATCGGATACAGTCAGTACCTAATGGATACCAAAGAAAGGATATATGGTGAAAGTTAATCAAAAAACTCCCAAATTATAGTTATTCACCTCGCTTTATGAAAGTGTGACGTAGAATGTGATATTTGCTCACAAAATATAAAATGGACAGATAAGATTATTATCAAAAATTCCTATCCATTGTGATAAAAAGAGGAAGTTTTAAATCCTTAAGGCTGCATTTAAGAAATATTTTATCTTTTCATTGAAAAACGTAAAGTAGACAGTCCATGATAATTCTATCTACTTCAAGTGTGAAAGGTAAAACTGTTGCGGGCTGACAGTCAAAGCCGGACTCTATTTATCAACTGATGAAATTGTACAACGCGCTCACAACGTAATGATCGAGCACTTCATTGATAATCGCATCAGCGTCCTTTATCTCAACTAAATCCCAGAGGCCTTTGATAAATTGGAAAAGATAGCGGCCAGAATTAAGGATGGGCCCAAATTGAAGACAATGAGGAACACAATCGAGGCAATCGAGGCTCACTCATGCAGCCTAACAAACATAAACATCGTGCATACCTTTAACAATCTCTTTTAACTGAATATTAGCAATAACCCCGAAGTACAGTCTCTCAAAGGTCTTGAGGACTGTTTATAACTGAAATTCTTGAACTGCAAAAAGTGCGACATTTCAAACTTGAATGAATTGAAAAAACTTTTCAAGCTCGAGTATTTAAACATAGGCCTCAATAAAAATCTTAAATGTTTGGGGGGTTTGGCAATGCATTCCTAACTCCTAGAACTGTACATGGGTATCAGATATATCATTCAGAGAATACCGGAATAAGTTGTCTAAGGGCTCTTTCAGAATGTCCAAAGCTTGAGTCCTTAGACATTCAGGACTGTGCCCAAGTAACAAGTCTAGAGGCAGTGAAATCCTAAAGACTGACCTATTTAAATATCGGTAATGCATATCAGACTCAGTCAATTGCAGCGGCCTTTAATGTTTTAATCTTCCTCTCCCCGCATTGAAGTCCTTGAAGAGCATTGAACTTTGTAAAAAATCAGTGATATAGATAGACAGTCTCCGTAAACTGTGGCCTACAACTTGATCTTTTCAAACCTAAAATTGTTAAATAAATCACAGACAAACTTGGCAGAAACGATCCAGGAGATAAACTCAATCCTGAAGATACAAAAAACTCAAAGTTTTTAATTGATGCTAAATTTACAAAATGATAATGATTGAACATATATCATATGAACCAATCATATTCATTTTTTATTTTAAAATAAAGGGGTTGGGGTTGGGGTTGGGGTTGGGGTTGGGGTTGGGGTTGGGGTTTGGGGTTGGGGTTGGGGTTGGGGTTGGGGTTGGGGTTGGGGTTGGGGTTGGGGTTGGGGTTGGGGTTGGGGTTGGGGTTGGGGTTGGGGTTGGGGTT
>Ga0302280_1001882_pt1 | contig 16820 bp, 8 predicted proteins | sample III_Fen_E1_1_FD_198771 | JGI IMG/M metagenome (GOLD analysis project Ga0302280, IMG submission 198771) | Peat permafrost microbial communities from Stordalen Mire near Abisko, Sweden - III_Fen_E1_1 | ecosystem: Environmental > Terrestrial > Soil > Wetlands > Permafrost | place: Sweden: Abisko... | reverse complement strand
ATGCTGTGGCAGACACAATACTTCGGCAGCTACACAAATCCCCTGGCTGCCGCCACGGCCGACGCCAGCGGCACCGGCCAGAACAATCTCTTCAAATACACTGCCGGCCTCAATCCAACCAATCACTCTTCGGTGTTCACATTGCAGATGACCTTTCAGGGCAACCGGCCAAACCTAAGCTTCGGGCCAGTCTGGAGCAACCGTCTTTACGACGTGCAGTCCCGAACGGATCTCCTCAATGGCGGCTGGAACGACCTTTCCGGCGCAACGACTCCGGCCACAAACAGCAACACGTTAAACTTCACCGACCCCAACCCGCTTTCGCTGGCCACGTTTTATCGGGTAGCAATCTGGCTCCCATAACTTCAAATCAGCCAGATTATGCCTTCAGCAAACGATGTTCTGCGACAATTAAGCCGGCGGCGTTTTCTTGCGCTGGCCAGTGCCGCCGGAGCCGGGCTGGCGCTCACGCCCAGACTCTTTGGACAGGCTCAATCAACTCCAGCCAACGGTCTCAAGTATGTTTTCGTCAACAAGACCAACGGCAAATTCGCCGATGACGAATGTTTCTGGAGCCTGAACGGCGGACGAGAATGGCATTCTTTCGCTAAGGAGCCAACCATCCCTTGCCCCAAAGGCAATGGCCGCCTCTATCTCCGGCTGGGCGCCGCGCCCAAAAACCTCGATGACCACACAGCTTATTGGGATTTCATCGAATATGCCTATGGCAATGGCACCTGGAACGGCAATACCACCCAGGTGGACGCCTTTTGCATCCCGTTGACGATTGAACTGGACGATAAAAAGCTCGGCATTACAGCCGCGCGCAACAAGCTCTTCGCGGCCTTTCGCGCCGAGGCACCGAAGGAATTCCAAGCCTGCTGCAAAGATGACTTCTGGATTCTATCCCCGTGCCGTGCCGGATTCAACAAAGATGGTCCCAACGCCAATTACTTCGCCCAATACATTGATGACATCTGGAACCTTTATGCCCAGGAGAAGCCGACTCCCAGCGGCAAATGGACCGGCAAGGTGGTTGATGGCGCCTTGATTTTTACTCCCGTCGGTGGCGGCAAGCCGGCGAAATGTTCGCGCAAGCCCACCACCCAGGAAATTTTTCTCGGCTCCGGCATCCTCGCCAGCAATCCGCAGTTCTGCGCCGCCGCCAACCGCCATGTCCTCGCCGACCCCGCCGACTGGAACGCGCCGGCAAAGTTTTATCAGGCGCTGCCGTGCAACTGGTATTCCAAGTTTCTGCACGAACACACCATTGACCACAAGTGCTACGGTTTCTGCTACGACGATGTCAGCGAACAGGCGGCGTTCTTCTCCGGCAAGGGCAACCAATTGGTGGTCACGCTCTATTGGAACTCGGAGCCGGCGGCCAAGTAAGGCGGGCATGGATGTCCTCGCAGCTTTCATGATGAAACATACGGCAGCAGTTTTTTTAGCCGGCTACACGGCGTTGATTGCAAGCGCCGCCGAACCGGACTTCGGCACCAACGTGCTGGTCTTCGCGCCCGCACAGCCCGGAATGCAGGAACGGATCAATACCATTTTTCAACAGCAGGAGCGCGCCCAGTTCGGCACCGGGCGTTATGCCATTTTGTTCAAGCCGGGCACATATGACCTAAATGTGCCCGTCGGATTTTACACGCAGGTCGCCGGATTGGGCAGGTTGCCAGACGACGTGACCATCAGCGGCCATGTCTGGACGGACGCCGCATGGATGAGACATAACGCGACGTGCAATTTCTGGCGCGCCGTTGAAAATCTCGCCGTCGCGCCGCCCGACGATGTGAATGTATGGGCGGTGTCGCAGGACGCGCCGCTCCGGCGGGTGCATATTAAAGGCGATTTACTATTATCCTCCGGCGGCTGGTCGAGCGGCGGCTTCATGGCCGACTGCAAGGTGGATGGCACCGTGAACGCCGGCACCCAGCAGCAATGGTTCGCGCGCAACAGCCAGTGGAAGCAATGGAACGGCGGGATTTGGAACATGGTCTTTACCGGATGCGTAAATACGCCCGGCGGCGAATGGCCGAGCAAACCCGTCACCATCGTTGAAAAAACGCCCGTCATCCGCGAAAAGCCCTATCTCTTTGTGGACGATGCGGGTTGCTGGTTCGTGAAGGTGCCGCCGCTTATTAGCGCCGGCACCTGCGGGATAAGTTGGAAAAAAGGTGACGCGCCGGGCGAGAACCTGCCGCTGGACAGCTTTTACATCGCCAAGGCCGGCATTGACACCGCCGCCAGCATCAATGCCGCGCTGCGCGCCGGGAAAAACCTGATAGTTACTCCCGGCATTTACCCTCTTGACGACACCCTTGTCGTCGCGCGCCCCGGCACGATCATTCTAGGCCTCGGCCAGCCGAGTCTTGCATCCGCGACCGGCAAAACCGCACTGCGCGTGGATGCCGGTGAAGGTGTCAGCTTGAGCGGACTTATTTTCGACGCCGGCACCAACGAGACGGAAACCCTGGTGCAAATCGGCTTGCCCGGACGCAAGGCCGGGCGCGCGGAAAATCCCATCTGCATCTATGATCTCTGCTGCCGGGTCGGCGGCTACGGGCCGGGCAAGGCCAAGATCATGGTCGCCATTCACGACAGCCACGTCATCGGCGACAACTTCTGGCTCTGGCGCGCGGATCACGGAAAAAATGTCGGCTGGACCGAAAACACCTGCGAGACCGGCCTGTTAGTTGAAGGCGACGACGTGACCATTTATGGTCTCGCCGTCGAACATACACAGACTTATCAGACGATTTGGAACGGCAACAACGGCCATGTCTATTTCTACCAGAGCGAAATGCCTTACGACCCGCCGTCGCAAGACGCCTGGCGCAGCGCGGACAACAAAGGTTTTGCCTCCTACAAAGTCGGCGCAAAGGTTGCTAACCATGAAGCGTGGGGCGTGGGTGTTTACCATGTTTTCAAAAAAGCCGCCGTGGTTGCCGACAACGGCATCGAAACGCCCGCCGCCGCCGGCATCAAGATTCATCACGCCTTCACCTACCGGCTGTTCGGCGGCAAACCGGGCAGCGGCATCCGCAACGTCATTAACGGCACCGGCGGTGACGTCATCACGCGAGCGGAAGCGATGGTGAATTGACGGAACAATCCGCAGCCTCATGGCCCCAGTAAGACGCGGTAGAAGAGAAATGGATAAGATGACGAACTGTTATCTGTCCAGAAGAAAGGTAGGGCTGGTGAATTGCTGTTGAACACCTGGTTCCAAGAGGTCAGATTGGTGGAAACCTGAACCGTGTAGTCTGGCCCAGCATCGCCGTTGATCCAAAATCCAAACGGCCCTTTGGCCATCGTTGCGACGGAGAGGATAGGGACGGCGGGCCGAGTCACCATTACCGCAAAGCTTTGGGTGGCGCTCATGCTCGGCACACCATTGTCCGAAACCACCACGGCGACCGCCTGGGTGGAGGGCGATTGTGCAATCGTCGGCCGCCAACTGAACAGGCCGCTGTTGGGATTGATAACGGCATTGGTCGGGGCGCTGGCCAGACCATAAGTCAGGATCTGTGCCGGAAGGTCGGCATCACTGGCCGAGTTGGTCACCAGCAGCGTCCGGCCCGCCAGAATAGTCTGGTTGGAAATCACCGCCAACACCGGCGGATGGTTGGTGGGCGTGGCGCTGACGGCGGCCGAGTTGGTGCTTTCGCTAAAAGAGTTAAGCGCTGAAACCTGGTAGTAATAAGTCGTGCCATTGGGCAGGCCGCTGTTCGTATAGCTGGTCGCCAGCATGTTGGCAATGGTTGTGTAAGCCCCGCCGATCGAGACAGCGCTTTTGACATTATAGCTGGTTGCCCCGGGAGAAGCATTCCAGCTTAGGGCGACCTGCGTATTGGCTGCCGTCGCCGTCAGGTTCGTCGGCGTGGGCACGGTTCCAAACACTTCAATTTCAAAAAGCGAATAACCATAACCGGTCCCCCGCACCGTCCCATACATCCGCACATATCGTCCGGTTCCAGACAGGCCGGTCAGATAGTTGGTGCCGCCAATTCCGGTGGCCGTGCTGTAAATCGAGATCCAGTTTGTAGCGTCGGCGGAAACCTGGATTTGATAACTGCTCGCGTAAGCCGACTCCCAGTAGAGATCCACTTCGTTGATGTTGTAGGTGCTCTGTAAATCCACATAAATCCATTGCGGGTCGCTCCAGGCGGAAGCCCAACGGTCCCATTCGCCGGTCGTGGCGCCATCCACCGCCTCGCTTCCGGGATAGCCGCTCTGGGTCGAACTTACCGTGACCGGCATATTCAACGCCAGATCCACCGGTGGGAATGCCGTTGTGGCGCTGACCTGCATGGAATTGGAGCTGGCGCCCGAGGCGTTCACCGCCGAAACAACGTAATAATAGTTGTTGCTGATGGCCAGTCCGGTGTTCGTGAAGGTGGTTGCCGACAGGCTGGCAACTGTGGCATAAGGCCCGCCATTGGTGGTGGAGCATTTGACAATATAGTTGGTCGCCCCGGCCGCAATTGACCAATTCAACACCACCTGATAGCCGCTTGCCGTCGCGCTCACATTGTCCGGGATGGACGGCGCGCCATTGGTCGCCAGGAAGTCCAGCCAGTTTAACTGCTGGGAGTTTGCAGTAAGAACCATATGGAGGGTGTTCGTGCCCACCGCCAATGGAATGGTAGCTGAAACCGTTGACCAGCCGGTTTGCGTGATGCTGGCTGTCCCCAGCAAGGTGCTGCCATTGTAGATTTTCACCTGACCGGTAACACCGGCAACCCGGAAGTTCACCGGATAGTTCCCGGCAACATCTACTTGAATATTATAGTCCACGCTGCCATTGGCCGCTGAGGTAATCATGTCGGCCAGCCCGTTGGTGTCCGTGGTCGGCGCAATATTCATGTTGGTCATGGCCACATAGCGCTCAGCCTGCAGCCGTCCGGGCATCCGATAATACAGATTGGGGTCGTGCACCGGCATCTCCACATAGGCCTGGCCCGCCGCCGTCAGGACGCCGGAATTGGTGGAGAGCAGGCTGTTGTGGAAATCGCCGCTGATCCGCGACATGAACCACGAGTAGCCTTCAATCCAGGTCGTGCGTTCGCAATAATCCACGCACGGGATCAGGTCGGCGAGCGTGGCGGCATCGCTGGTGTTCCAGTCGTTGAACTCGGTCACCCAGACGGTTTGGGTGGGAAAATCACTGTGCATAAGGCCTGTCCAATAGGTGAGATCACCATAGCCGGAATAGCTATGGTCAGATATGCCTGCGGGTGTCGCGGGCGAGTTTGAACTGCAGTAGTTAAAAAACGCTTTCAGGTAAGGTTCCGCTGACATATAGGTGACATTCGATCCTTGGATCGGGTCATATGCGGTGATGCTTTGGCTCGCGGCGGTGCCTTCCGCCATGTGGGGGCTAATCACGGGAATATGATAGGGGTCGCAAATCGCCTTGACCTGTTTAAAAGCGACCGCCGAGTTGGAGGGTGTCAGGTTTGCCTGCGTGTTAAAGTTTGGCTCGTTGAGCGCGAACACCCGCCAAGGCTGGTTGCCGGCCGCGAGATACGCGCTGAGTGAGGTTTGAAAACCGGAGCCGCCATTCCAAGCCATCGGGATGTAACTCATCGCCGCGTTGGTCGGCACGAACCAGTTGTTCACGCCCCAATCGTAAAACCACGACACGCCCGGCGCCAGCGCCTGAAAGTCTGCGGCGGACATGGTGTTGACGCCGATGCCGCGCTTGCGGCTCTGCACCGGCGCGTCGCAGCTCACAATTCTTGTCTGCGCCCGAACCTGTCCCGAAAACTCAAAGGCCAGAAACAAAGCCAACAGCCACCACCCCGGTGGGCCAGATGCCCGGCGAGGCTGGTTCGCAGGTGCGGCTGCCGTCCAGCCGGCCTGCGCCGCTTCAAAGTGAATCGTCATGGGCAAAATATAACCCCGGCAAGGCGCTTTGTCTTGGCGCACTTGCCGGGGCGCATATCACAATCCCGCCAATCAAGGCAGGGAGCCGACCTTGTAGAAGCCCTTGCCCGCCGACGGCGTGAACGAGAAGGTTATCACGCCGCTGTTGCCGTCGGCCTGATTGGTCACCACCGGAGACCAGGTCACCGGCGGAGCCAGGTTTGTCGCGGTCAGCAGGACATAATAGTCATAAGGTATGCCATTAAAGCTGACATTGTAATTGCCGCCGCTGCGGACCGGCGCTGCCAGCTTGTTGTAGCTTGTCGCCGGCACCACGCTAACCGTCACCGTGTTCGTGGCAAAAGCGCCCTGGCCATCACCGACGACATAGTTGAACGTGTCCGAGCCGGTGAAGCCATTGGCCGAAGTATAGGTGACATTGGTGCCATCGGTGCTTGCCGTGCCATTCGCCGGGGTGGTCACCGTCGTTATGGTCAAGGTGTCACCATCCAGGTCGGTGGGAGGATTGGTGCCGCCAATGATCTTCAAGGTGGCGGCCTGGCCGCTGACCGCACCCATGACTTGCGGGCCGGCCACCGGCGGCTGATTTACGGTGCCGGTGGTTACACTGACGGTGGCGGTGTTAGTGCTGAAACCGCCGAAGCCATCACCGACCACATAGGTGAATGTGTCCGAGCCATTGTAGCCGGTTGAATTCAAATATGTGAGGTTGGTGCCGTCGGTGCTCGCCGTGCCGCCATGCGCCGTGGAACTTTGCACCGCAGTCACCGTCAATGGATCGCTGTCCGCGTCGGTCGGGATCCAAGCCCCGCTGAAGACATTGGTGGTGGAGGGAACACCGTTGGTTGCAACCATGGTAATCGGATAGGCCACCGGCGGCGTGTTGGTGCCGATGACAAACACCATGCCACCCACCTGGCCCTCGGCATTGGTTTCTCCGCCGGTGCTGCCCTGCCAGTAGCCGCTGACCACGCCGGTCGAGTCAGCAATGGTCGCTCCGATGCGGGTGAAGTTGGTGATAGTCGGATTCTGGCCGGGATCACCATGGCCGGCGTCAATGGCGTGGGTGCCGCCGAAGTAGACATCCGCATAATGAGCCGCGCCGTCCCAGGCATGAATGGCATAGCAGGTCACTTTCAAGGTGGGCTGCAAGCCGCTCATTGTAAAGGTGGCGGGATAGTTGTTGCCAGCATTTTTGTAAAACCCACAGGTTGTCAGCGGCTCATTGGTGTTCGCGGTGTTATACTGGCTCATATTGCTGATGCTCAACGTATAGATGCTGCCCGCGACGTTCGGCCAGCTATAGTTCGCAACCGCCGCCAGGTTCACCGCGCTTTGAAGCAGCGTGAAGCCGACCGGGGCGGGCGGGACGGCACCGTCCATTGACGCGAAGTCCAGATTCAGGGACAAATTGGGGACGGCAGTCACATTGACCGTCCGGACGATTGATCCCGGCGTGCTGCTGGCCGTCACGGCCGAATACGTCACGGTGTAGGAACCGATTGTTGTCGTGTCCACCGTGCTGTTGGTGGTCATGGCCAGGGGCGCCTGAGCGCAAAGGTCATACGCGGACGCGCCGGCATCCACATAGGTGCTGTTCACCACGATGTTCACCGTGCTGGGGCCGCTGAGCGCCATGATGGGCGCCTGTGAATCAAAGACCCCGGTCACGGTCGTGTAATTGGTGGCGCTGGTGTAAGCGTTGCCGGCAATGACCGTATAATTGCCCTCGCTGGACGGATGCACGTTCACCAGCGTATAGGTCGCATTGGTCGCCCCGGCGATCAGGTTGGTATTGTTGTCATACCACTGGTAGGTGAACGGGCCAAGGCCGGACGGCGACGCCGTAAAAGTTACATTGCTGCCGCACTGCGGAACACTGGTCGCCGGCGAAATGACAATGGAATGAGTGGCGATGTTCTGCACGTCATAAATCATGGCGCCAATCTGGCCTTCCGTCGTCGGGCCGCCGAGGCCATAAAAAGTCCCGGTCACCACGCCATTGGTGGCAATCGCCGACCCGACATACTGGAAATTGAGCTCGGTGGGGTATTGGGGCGAATTCACCGTAATTCCCGTGTTCACGATATTGGTTGCCCCGCCGTAGATGATCTGCGGACCCTGCGCTGCGCCGCCCCAGCCATAAACGGCATATACTTTCACCACCTGGCCGGCGGGCACGCCGCTCAAGCTGAAGGTGGCGGGCTGGCCGCCGTGGTTGGCGAAACCGTCGGTGGAAAGCGTGTTGGTATAGTCCGTCCCCGTATTCCATGAACCGATGTTGGTGAAGATGTTGGTCAAACCGCTACCGACGCCGGTAGGGTCAGGAAATGAAACATTGCCATAAATATTGTCATAAAGGTTTCCAAATAAAAGCTTGGTAAATCCGTCAGGAAAGATCGGATAATAGTCATTCACATCAACCGGCCCGTAGTCCAAATAAAGACTGTATTCGGTCGCGGTGCTGGCCGGGTCGAAGACAATCACCGACCGGTCATTGGTGGCGGACACACCGTCACCGGTGGTGGCACTATAGGTCAGGTTGTATTGGCCCACCACGCTGGTATTGACGGTGCCGTTGGTGGTCACGGTCAGGTAGTTGCCGGCACAGGTGTCATAGGCGGTGACGCCGGGATCGGCCCAGCTGCTGTTGAGCGGGACAACCACCACCGTGTTTCCGTTCATGGTCAGGACCGGCGGAGCGACATCATAGATGCTGACCACCGCAAAGTTTGTCGCCGACCAACTGGCGTTGGTGGCGGTGGCGATGAAGTTATAGTTGCCGCTGGCCGATGGATGCAGGTTGGTCAGGACAAGGGTAATGTTGGTGGCCCCGGTGATCGGATTGGTAAAATTATCATACCATTGATAAGTGGCTCCGCCCGGTGCCGCTGCGACAAAGGTGGCCGAGGAGCCGCAACTGTTGGTGACGCCGGCTGGCAAAATGGTGATGTTATGGGCGACGGGAGCCTGGATGCCAAAAATCATGCCGCCGATTTGACCTTGATGACCTGATTGACCAGTCCAGGTGCCGCTCACCCGGCCAGTGCCATCGGCCACCTCGATGCCGCAATTCATGAACGTCGTGGGCGAAGGCAGGGTGATGCCGGTGCCGACGTTGAGCAAGTTGGTGGCACCCGTCCAAGTGATGACAGCGGCATTATTAGCACCATCCCACGCCCAGCACGCATAAAGCGTAACCTGGCTTCCGGGAACCAGTCCGGTCACATAGAAGCCGTTGGTCACGCCAGAGTTACAATAAAAACCATCTCTGTCTATGGTGGTTCCACCAGATTGGTATGTGCCGCTGACGTTGGTGAAAACGACCGAGTAAGGGGTGCCGCCAACGCTTGGTTCTGAAAATGTCATATTAGCCCCAGAATAATTGAGGCGATTGAACCCGGCAGGAGTGATTGTGCCGTCACCACTTTCAGCCAGATCCAAGTTGAGAAAGTCGCTGAGCACCACATTGACAATGCGGGTGGCCGAATTCGTAATGCCGTCCGCAATGGCGGTATAGGTATTGGTATAGGTGCCGAGGGTGGTCGCATCCACGGTTCCATTGGTGATCACTGTGAGCGCACTGCCAGAGCAGGATTCCACGGCGGTCGCGCCCGGGTCAACAAATGTGCTGTTAATCGGAACCATCATCGGATTGTTTCCAAGAACGGTGATGACCGGCTGGCAAGGCTCGATGTCAAAAATCAAGGCCCCAACCTGACCCTGGCCAGCGGCCGGGCCGGTCCAGACCGCGCTGACCGTGCCGTTCACATCCACGACCGCCCGGCCCACATACGTCAGCGTGGACATGCTGGGAGCGGTAACGGACTGGGCGATGACCTGGTTTGTCGTTCCGCCATAAATAAATTTGGCGGCCGAACCCGAGCCGTCCCAGCCCATGTTGGCATAAATTGCAACTGTTTCACCGGTCGGCAGGCCGCTCAATGTAAACCCGGCGCTCTGGACGGGGGTTCCCCCGCCGGTATACCAGCCGTCCTTATCACAGGTGGTTCCCCCGGCGCTGTAGGCTCCGGCGTTGGTCACGGTAAGCGTATAAGCGCTGCCCGCGACATTTGCAAAAGTGTAGTTGCCTACAGTGAGTGACGTGATGTTGACCTTGGTGAAACCAGCGGGTGTCGGCACCGTGGTGCCGGTAGCACCGCAGTCAATGTAGAGTTGCTGACTGACCTGGCCAAAGGCGGCGGTGGACAGCAAGCCCAGTCCGCAAGCCGCGCCAAAAAGCGCGCGCTTCGCCCATAAATGAATCCGGAGGCTGGTGAAGGTTTTGGTGATCAAGGTTTTCATAGGTAGTTTCGTTTGTTTTCTGATTTGCCGTTTTCTCTCAATTCTCTTTTCGTATCGCAAGCAGAAGCGCACACTTAAAGGCGTTGGGAATATGTTTTTCATTTTTACACCCGACTGGCCAATCTTGTCAACAAAACATTTCATTTTTATGTAATTTAATTTGCTACACTAAAGATCTTATTTTTCCGTGAAATGCGGTAAAGCCGGATGTCTGGTATCGTGGAAAATTTGAATCAGTGCATATTCATGCGGATAATTGGGGAAATCAGCCACAAAGACAATCCGTATTGATTACTTGACAGCGCGTAGCATTTTGAATTACAATTTCGGTTCTCAATGGCGAATCATGCAGGATATTCACTGGGTAAAATGGTTCCACGCGTGAATCGCTGGCTCCTTTAACGCCCATCAAGCACACATAATGAACATGAATTTTTCTTTTATGAATCGAATGCTCGCGCTTGGTTTGCTGGCCGGCCTTTTATCAACTGGCATCAATATTCGAGCCCAAGCCATCCGGGTGGAAGTCGTCAAAGCCGGCGACAGCTGGCAACTGAACCGGGACGGCAAGCCGTTTTTTATTAAAGGCGCGGGCGGTGACGCTTCCCTCGCCTTGCTCAAGGAGGCCGGCGGCAACTCGATCCGCACCTGGGGCGCTGACAATCTTCAGCCCGTGCTCGACAACGCGCAGAAGTTGGGACTCACGGTCGCCGTCGGCATCTGGTTCCAGCATGAGGGCGACGGGTTCAATTACAGCAATCCCGAGATGGTCAAAAAACAGTTGGACATGGTGCGCACGGTGGTGACCAAATATAAAGACCATCCGGCCGTGTTGTTGTGGGGTCTGGGAAATGAGATGGAGGGTTACGGCGCCGGCGACAAGGCCGAGATTTGGACGGCGGTAAACGATGCGGCCAAACTCGTAAAACAAATTGATCCGAATCATCCCACGATGACGGTGCTTTCGGAACTGGGCGGAGAACGGGTGACCAGCGTCAACCGCTATTGCCCGGACGTGGACATCGTCGGCATCAACAGTTACGCCGGAGCTTCGTCTGTCGCGGACCGTTACCTCAAGCTCAACGGCACCAAGCCTTATCTCGTCACGGAATACGGGTCGCCGGGGCCTTGGGAGATTGGCAAAACTTCCTGGGGCGCCGCCTACGAACCGACCAGCACGGAAAAGGGCGATTGGTATCGGCGAGCCTATGCCGGATCCATCAGCCAGAAACCGTTGTGCCTTGGCGCTTATGCGTTCCTGTGGGGACAAAAACAGGAGACCACGGTCACCTGGTTTGGCATGTTTCTGAAGGACGGCACCAAGGTGCAGGCGGTGGATACCATGACCGAACTTTGGACCGGCCAACCGCCGGCCAATCCCTGTCCGGTCATCAAGAGCCTCAAGATTCGCGGCAAGGATGAACTAACTCCCAGCGCAACTTTCACCGCCGACCTGGCAGCCGCCGATTTGAAGGGCCAACCGCTCCAAGTGAACTGGGTGATCCAACCCGAACAAACCATCAAGGGCATGGGCGGTTCGGCGGAACCGGTGCTGGCGGAACTGAACTCGGCCATCACCCAGAGCGACGCCACCCACGCCGAAGTGAAGACACCGGCGCAGCCCGGCGGCTACCGCCTGTTCGCCTATGTGCGGAACAACGCCGGGGCGGCCGTCGCCAACGTGCCTTTTTATGTGGGTGCCGGTGACAATGACGCCGCCGGCAAACCGGCAACGCTGCCGTTCTACATTTATGAAGACCAGGGCAGCGCGAAAAACCACTACATTCCTTCCGGCTGGATGGGAAACACCAAGGCCATCAAGATGGATGACGGCTGCATGATTCGCCCCCACGGTGGCACCACCTGCCTGCGGGTTGAATATCAGGCCACCACCGACTGGGGCGGCGTGGTCTGGCAGGATCCGGCGAACGATTGGGGCGATCAAGTCGGCGGCTGGAATCTCACCGGCGCCAAACAACTGACCTTCTGGGCGCGCGGGGACAAGGGCGGCGAAGTGGTCAGCTTCAAGTTCGGCCTGCTGGGCAAAGACAAGCCGCACAACGACTCCGCCAACGGCGGGCTCGACAATGTGACGCTGACGAAAGAATGGAAGCAATACTCCATTGACCTGACCGACAAGAATATGTCCCGCATCAAGACCGCTTTCGCGTGGACAACGGCGGGAACCACTGACCCGTCCATGTTCTATCTGGACGACATCCGGTTTGAGTAATTAAACCGCAGCGGCGGAAGTTCCAGGCCGGCAGCAATTGCAGGAAGAAGTTCTGAAATAATTTTTCAGAGCTTCTTCACCTCGCCGCGGTTCGTGATTTCACCCTGAATCCATTGGATGGAATGCAGCATCACCTCGGTGGCAGTCTTGAGGTGGAGCTTTTCCTTGATGCGGTTGCGGAAGGAATTGACGGTGGCGATGGTCACCTCCAGTTCCTGGGCGATCAGCCGGGTGCCCTTGCCCTGCCCCAGCATGCGGAAGACCTGTAGTTCGCGGTCGCTGAGAATCTCCACCATCGAGGCCGGATGATCGTCCTGGCCGTGCATGAACTTGGAGATGATGGACGAGGACATCTTTTCGCTGAGATACATTTCGCCGCCCAGCACCTTGCGGATGGCGTTGCGGACCGTCTTGCCGGTCTCATGTTTCATGACATAACCCATCGCCCCCGCACGGAGGGCGCGCTCGGCGTATAACGACTCGTCATGCATCGAAATCACCAGCACGGGAAGATCGTCGTAGGCTTCCTTGATGGCCTTGATCAGATCCAGGCCGCTGGCGCCGCCCAGAGAAATGTCCACCAGCGCCAGATCGGGCTTCAGTTCGGGAATGACCCGCAGCGCCTCGGCGGCATCGGCGGCCTCGCCGCAAACCACCAGATCGGGATCATGGCTGACCAACTGGCCCAAACCTTCCCGAAACAAAGGATGGTCATCCACAATCAATAGACGGTTCTTCCCGGCAGTCTGTTCGCTCATAAGGCCAGTATGTGCAAAAATTAAAAAACTTCAAATTGAAAGTTTCGTCCCGGCGGGCCGCGAAAACTTCAGGCTTTGGCGCCAGCCGGAAGGCCGCGCGGCACCGGCACAAACTGGCAGGTGACGGTGGTGCCGCCGGCCGGCGCGCTACGGATGTCGAGCGTCGCGCCGATGACGCGAGCGCGATATTGCATGATCCGCAGTCCCATGCCCGACCGGGAAATTTCGGCCAGGGAAAAGCCCTTCCCGTTGTCCTCGACCGTGAGCGCATAACGGTTCTGGGCCGGTTTCAACGAAACACAGATGTCGCCGGCCTGACCGTGTTTGGCGGCGTTGGCCACGGCTTCCAGCGCAATATAGTAAAGGTGCAGGGCCACGGTGTTATCAACGGATTCCGGCGGTGTCTCGCAGACAAAGCGGCATTGGATCTGGAACAGCTGGCCGGCATTGAGCACCATTTCTTCCAACGCGGAAGCCAGGCCGTTTTCGGCCAGCCGGACGGGGAACAGGCCGCGCGCGACGCCGCGGGTCTGGGCGATGGCGGTGCCCAGCAGCCGGCTGATCCGCTCGACCTCCTCGGATTCCGGCGAGCCGGTTTCCTGAAGCCGCTCGGCGACGGTCTCGGTCAGATAGGAAATGCCGACGAGCTGCTGGCAGACACCGTCGTGCAGATCGTGGCCGATGCGCCGCTGTTCGCGGTTGCTGATCTCGAGAATTTCGCGCTCAAGGCGCTTGCGCTCGGTGATGTCGCGGGCGATGCCCTCCACTTCAATCTGCTTGCCGTTTTGCTCGATCGGCCGGGTGCTGATTTCCAGCTTGAGCGGCTGGCCGTTAACCGGCAGAAAATCCCATTCGACGGTCGGCGGCGCGGTGTTTTTGAGCACTTGCATGAGCCATTGCTCGGCGGCGGCCTGCTGCTCGGGCACAATCAGGTTCAGAATTTTGCGCCGGAGCATCGCCTCGCGGCCGCAGTCCAGCAGCCGCTCGCCCGTCCGGTTGATGGAGGTGATTCGCCCGGCCAAGTCCAGCGTGAAAACAATGTCGTTGGCGTTTTCAAACAGATCCTCATACCGCTCCTTCAGGGTTTCTTCCAACAACAGCTTTTGGCGGATGATGCCGGTTTGCTTGTGCACGCGCCGCCGGAGAATGCCCACCCACGCGAACGCGCCCAGGATGACCAGGATGAGCCCCCCCATCGTCCACAGCAGTTTTTTCAAGGTCCACCACGGCGGCCGCCGCAGCACCACCACGTCATCGGGCGAGCGCAGCAGCAGATGAAATGACTTGGCCCGCCAAGCCTCGCCGGCAATCCAACTGCCGCCCGGACTGACCAGACAGACGCCCGTGACGCGGACCCGGCTCCCGTTCTCCAGTGGCGGAAGCGGCTCGGAACTTTTCGGCTGGTCGTAATTGGCGCTGAACACAAAATGCCCCGCATTGAGCACCAGCGACTGCTCGTGGGTGAACTGGCCGTGTTCGAGCAGCGTGGCTTCGATGCTCACCAGCCGGCAGTCAAAAGTGCCTTTCAACGCCTGATCCAGATTGACCAGCACCGGCACCGGCGGTTTGCCGACGCCGATTTTGCGGTAAAGCGCATCCTGAAGAATCGGCGTGTATTCGCCCTGGGCGGGAAACCCAACGACCTCGACCTGATCGCCCAGTTGCAGCGGCAGCCGTTGCCGGGTCTCCACGAGCAGCCCCTGATTCCCGTCTTCGATGAACAGCATGCTGCCGAACTGCTGGCAGGTGACGGTGCCCGTCACCTTGACCAGATGCCCATAAGTCCCTTGCGGCGTAAATCGCAACAAGCTGCCGATCTTTTGATTGGGAACGGCGAAGGGATCGCTCGGCGCCGCTTTTTCCACCACGAAATCCTCCGGCCGAGGCACCAGAATGCGGATGTGAAACAACTGCCGCTGGCGGTTGAACTGGGCGGAGCAGACCCCGCGAATCTTGACCGCGCTGTCCACCAGGTTCCGGGTCTGTTCCGCCGGCAAACCCGTGACGTAGGCCGTCAGCCGCCCGCCGCCCGTCGTGATTTCAATTTGCAGATAGGAGGTCGCCTCATCCAGAAAAGCCGAGCGCACGATGCCGTGAACCTCCACAAACTGGCTGTCCTCCTGGCCGCTCGCCAACTGCTCAAAAGTCACCGGCCGGGCGGCGGGCAGGTTGGTTTCCCCCAGTATCGTCCGGCGCGTCGGCACGACAATCGGCGCATACTCGCCCGGGCTGGTCACCCCTTCGATCTCGACCCGCTGACCCGTGGACATGAATAGCTCCGGCGTGTTGGACGAGGCAAACAGATAGATGCCCGCCGTGTCGTCCTGCAGAAATTGGGAATACAGCCGCCCGTCATAAAACGTCACCACCCCCTGCAGCCGGACCGGAATGCCCCGGGCCGCCTGTTCCGCCGTCAGCCGCCGCACCTCCGCCACCGTCCGGATCTCGGTCACCGTCTGGGCCGGCGACAACGAAATTCCAGCCAGCCAAAATCCGGCCACCAGCCCAAACCACCACCCGCCGGCCTTTCCGCCAGCAGATCTGAAAAGTCGCGGTCGCGCGCGCTTCGGTATCAGTTTCACGATTTAATCATGCGGGGGATTGAGGTCTGGTAAAAGTAAAATCGGGTCGCCCGATGGCGCCCCATGGCCAATTGTTTCCACCCTGCGATTCGGTTGCTGGCCAGTCCTGGGCCTTTGCAGAACTTTTGAGACACGACCCTAGCTTTTCATTTGTTTCTGGCCTTGTGTCCAGCCGTTCCATTTCGCACCCCGCATTCGCCATTTCACATTCCACATTTAAATGCGTCCCGTTTTCATCCGCCGACTGTCCTGCGTCCTGCAAAAGTCGCTCGTCCAGTTAATCAAGTCGTTGATGGACTTAATCAAATGAGGAACGGACTTAATCAAGTCGAAGACGGACTTGATTAAGAGCGCGACGGACTGGGTTAAGTCGTTGAGTAACTTGATTAAGTCGGTGACGGTTGGGGTCAAGTCAGAGACTGACTTGATTAAATGAGCGTCGGACTTGGTTAAGTGGACTACGGACTTAATCCCAAAAACACGTTTTTTGACCCAAAAAAGCGCACTCTTGAGCCGCTCAATCCGCCACCACCAGCGCACCTCACTGCCGCGTGACAGGTTGCGCCACATTTAAACTTTTAGAGTGGAATTCCCAATAATATAAAAATGTCGTTAAAGCACGGCGCTGGCTAAAGCGAGGCGGGACACCACCACCCAACCCTGATGTCCCAACAGATGACTGCTTGTAGACGCAAGAAGCGCAAGACGGGGGAATGAATTGGGCAACGAATCCCGACGCTAAAGCGCAGGCATATTCCAAAGCAAAGATGGCGTCGCAACCTACGGTGTCTTCGGGGCCGCCGCTACCGCTGCCGCTTTGGCCACCAACTGGTTCAACGCGTCCGTGAGCGCGTCCACCGCCGTCCTCTGCGGCGCGGTGAGTCGGGGATTGCCGGCCAGCGCCTGCAGCCCGTTGAGCGCGTCGCTGTATAGCCCATGATTGACGCTCATGGAAATGTTCACCGCCGCATGGTTCAGGGGGCTGCCGGCAAACACCTTCTCAAAATTCGGCAGACCGTCTTTGACCGCGCTGGTGGTATCGCT
>Ga0302280_1001881_pt1 | contig 16829 bp, 11 predicted proteins | sample III_Fen_E1_1_FD_198771 | JGI IMG/M metagenome (GOLD analysis project Ga0302280, IMG submission 198771) | Peat permafrost microbial communities from Stordalen Mire near Abisko, Sweden - III_Fen_E1_1 | ecosystem: Environmental > Terrestrial > Soil > Wetlands > Permafrost | place: Sweden: Abisko... | reverse complement strand
ATTGTAGCGTCGAGCCTATGGCTCGATTCGCTTCGGCCACAGGCCGAACGCTACAACGCAAAGCGGCCTTCAGAAACGGAGGCCGCTTTTTTAATGAAATGAACGAACTGGTTTAATTTTGTGTCAGAGTTACCATTGCCGATGAATCCATGACTGAATCTTCAAAATCTAAACTCTGGTGGTTTGTCGGACTATTTTTCCGGCTGTTGTTGGTTTCATTTTTAAGTTTAATTGTGTCCTTTGTTTCCGCAGGAACTTTCATGGGTTTGGGATTTAACCGCAAAATTTCCTGGGGATTGATCGTGATTGGCAACGTTGCCGTTTTTGCTTGGGCGATTTATTTTCGCCTTCCATTTTTTCTTTCGCGCACAAACCGTCAACGCTTTTTGATTTCGGCTGTCATTGCCGTGCCGACAGTGTTTCTGGCTTACTGTTGTGTGATTACACTTTTTATCGCCGCTGTGGATTTTGCCAGCACGAGTGACAGGCGGACTGAATCCGTAACGCTGCCTTCCGGGGAAGTTTTGGAAAACCACACCTATTACCAATCCGGGTGGGACGGCGGCGATCGGTTTAACAAATTGTTTTTGAAAAATCCGGCGCAACGGACTTCGGAATTGGTTGGAGATTTGCATTATGATGATGCCGAGGAAAGCACGCCGTCCTTGTTTGCCCAATTTCCACATCCGCAAGAATTCACCTATCGTAATAAAAAAGTCTTGGTCATCGGCCCGTATCTCTGCGATCGCATTAATTCTCCCAAGGCTCCATATTGGGATCTCACCACCATAAATTGGGATAACGGAAAACTGGGTCTTCTAGACGTCGATGCGCGGGCTTATCTGAAATCCTTCGTTCCAACCAATGCTATTCCAACCAACCAAAGCCCGGACGAAATTCCATTGGAAAGACGTGTGCGCTTTGATTTCGACAGCCTTGACCTGACAAACAATATTTTGACGGTTAAAAAACAAAAACCGAAAGAAGGGGAAAACTCGGATGAATTTCCGCCTTACCTTGTTTTCAGTGCGCTCGGTTGGAATGCCGATTCCATCTATACATTTCCATCGAAGTTTGACATCGCGCGCACGAAAGCGAAGAACGGCCCATTCTGGGACAAACCATGAAACCCAAACTCATCCTCTGCCTCGCGCTCGTTGCATTTGATTTGTCGTCACACGCACGCGGAGTTCGTTTGTGGAGCGATGCCGAATTGATGGCGGCATCCGATTTGGTTGTGATTGGTCAGCCAATTAAAGTGAAAGATTTGGATGAGGCAAATTCACTCGGTTGGTCTCAACCAGCAATGTTTCATGGCGTGGAAACGACTTTCAAAGTTTCGGAAGTTCTCAAGGGAACGCCTGCGAGCAATCAGATTGTTTTGCACCATTATCGTGAAACCGCACGGGGAAGTGTGGTCAATGGCCCGGACTTTGTGGAATTTATACCCGGTGATACAAATGAATATCTGTTGTATCTGAAAAACGATGGAACAAACCGATATGCTCCGACTACCGGGCAAATTGATCCGGTGTTTCGGATTCATCCGCCTGCGAATAGTGTTGCCGACACAAATCTTGCGAAACAGATTTCCGAAATTCTCACCGAATGTCAGAAAATTAAACCCGGAATGACGCGAGCAGAATTGCCGAAGGTTTTCACCACGGAGGGCGGCATCTCGTCTGCCACGCATCGGACTTTTGTTTATCGTGGTTGCCCGTATATCAAGGTTGATGTTGATTTTAATCTTTCAGACCCGAAGCAAAAGGCGCTTGAGGAACTTCCAACAGATACCATCAGCAAAATTTCCAAGCCGTATTTAGAGTGGAGCATCATAGATTAAACCATGAAACCCAAACTCATCCTCTGCCTCGCGCTTGTTTTGAGCGGCGATTCCGCTGTCGCGGTTCACGCCGCGAGTCGGCGGTGGCTCAGCTTTTTTCGTTAGGCAGCATTACGATTATGAATAAAATAACATCACGAGACATTAGATCGTTTGTAGCTGGCGCGCTCGCCTTTAATGGGTTTAAGTCGTTGATTCTGATTCCGCATTATTTCACTCTTTCGATGGATGCATCTCACATTGGTCGCGCAGTTATTGTTGCTTTGGTTGCTGGTTTAGCATTACCAATCGGCATTGGGATTTTCTTGGGACGATGGTCGGCGCTTTTCTCGGCGCAGATTTTTCTTTGGATGAAAGTCATATTGGGATGTATGACCATTCCTTATTTTTGTATTTTTTTCCACGAAAAGGTCGTGACTTTGGTATTGGTAGGCGCGCCAGAGATTTTGGGTGATGCGGTTCTTTTGGGGCTGATTTTTTGGACCACTTCTGAAAGGTTTAGACATGAGCCGGATGTCTAACAATTCGCCGGAGACAAGCGCCGTTGGCGCTGGCCGTTCCGCTGTCGCGGTTCACGCCGCGAGTCGGCGGTGGTTCAGCTTTTTTCGTTAGACCGATTTATCGCATGAGAAAGATTTCCACAATTTGGTTGGCAATGATTGCTGGCGTGCTTGCCGAAGGCATTTTATGTGGTTTAATTGAGGTATCTGGAGGCATACCAGTTGATGGGCCAAGAAATCTTACAGGAGCCATTGTGCTTTTTATACATCTCCCAGCTATCGGTATTTACAATTTCATTCAACCCGACAGGGGAGATGATGCGAGTCTATCCGTCATTATCATCATCAACACATTGCTGTTGTGTGTCTTGGCTTTCATTACAATCAAACTTTATAGAATGTTATATGCGAGAAAGAAACCATCAGCCTAATAAGTCGCCGGAGTCAATTGCCGCTGTCGCGGTTCACGCCGCGAGTCGGCTGTGGTTTGGCTTTTTATGCTAGGTCTCATGCGCACGCATCGCCTTCATTTTATATTCTTGGCCTCACTGATTATTTGCTCGTCAGGTTGCGTGAGCGTTACAGACATTTCACACGATTCTCTTTATCCAACAGATTACATTAAAGAAGCAGTTTATCAATTTAAGCAGCCAGTGTTTGCTGAAGATGCTGATTCGACGATATTCACGACGTATCACAATGTCATACTCGAGTTGCCAGACAATCTTACTGCGCCAAGAAGTATTCAGGAATACACCAATGCTCCAAAGAAATGGGAAGAAGACGTGCATATCGCTGGTCTTGTCCAAGCCGGGACAAAGATACGAATCGTTGACATTCAGTTGATGTGGCATCCTGAAAACGGAGAAACAATTTGGATTAAAGGCAAGTTGCTTGATGCTCCTTGGGCAAACATAGGTGCGGAACTGCATTTTATTTCCCGAAATGTTCGACAGATAGATTTTGTTGATTTGCCATTTGTTAATACAAACATTTTAGAATTAGTGACAAAACCATGAGACCTAATAAGTCATTGGAGGCAAGCACCGTTGGCGCTGGCCGTTCCGCTGTCGCGGTTCACGCCGCGAGTCGGCGGTGGTTCAGCTTTCTACTATGAAATATAAGATATTGTATGTCCGTGGCGTGCTTCTTGCCTGTTTAGGGTGTTTGACCTTCGGATGCCAAAAAGGCATGAGTAATAATAAAACAGAAGGAGTGTCAGCATTTGCAATTTACAGTCATTCGCCGGGTGCAACCTATACAATTTATATTAATGGCGAACCTGCTGGCTGGGGGGTTGGAACGGATGACTATTTGGTTCGCGGGTTTCCGATTTGTCGGGGAACAAATCAAATTGCCATTGAGACGGTATTTTCTCCTGAATGGGTTAGTAAAATGCCGCGCTACTATACTCCAACTGTTTCAATTCGTCTGTGTGCTCAGGAAACCCATGATGCAAATCTTACTTCAACAAACTGGAATGCAATCGATGAGATTAATGTGATTCGGGCAACGAATGAGCCTTTCGTGTCCCGGTGGGAATATAATATGAAGAACGATGTCGTTAATGATGGATTTGAAGAATTAGGTCCGAATAAAGAGCGTTATCTTGATCAGTGTCGTTCCATGTCCGTGAAGTTAGCCGCGCTGATTCAAAAACAAGACTATGACTCACTGGCTAAAGTGTTTGGACTAACAAATCTGGATTCAATGACAAGTTACGCAGTTCCAAGCAACTTTGCATCTGTGGTTAAAACCAATTTGCTTATAAACTGTTCGGAATTATGTCCTGAATTAGTTTATCCTGATTATGAAGCTACTAATGAAGATATTTTAGTTTCTGGGATTGTAGATAAATCAGAAATAAAAGTTCAAACTGGGGCACATCTAATATTGCTATACTGTAATAATGATAAACATTTTGCTTCATTTACAAACCGCAAACTTGCTGACCAATCCTCACGGTTGAAGTCGGCTCCTTTTCATCATTATGGCACGTTTAATATAGATAGTTTCGTTTTTGGTCGTGTGCAAGGAAAATGGAAATTTATGGCAAATGGCTGTGGTTGGATAGATTTGAACCAAGAAATGTTAAATAACAAATAAAGTAAACCGAGCTGTGACATACGAGCCGAAGCTCACGAATTTCAAACCCTTTATGAAACCCAAACTCATCCTCTGCCTCGCGCCCGTTTTGATTTCCGATAACTCACCGGCTTCGCTTCGGATTTCGTGCCGTCCAGCATGTGTTTGAGTTCCTTGATCTGGTCGCGGAGCAGCGCGGCTTTTTCAAACTGCAAATCTTCCGCCGGGTTCGCGGATTTGAATTCGCGCCAATTCGTGTCAGTGCATGCGTGTTCGTCTGCGGTGAGAGCTAAAGCTTGAACTCCCGCGCGCCTGTCCTATTTTTCCAAGCGTGAAATCCGCCGCTCCCCAACTGCTCCCGCTGCTGAAGCAATACTTCGGTTTCACCTCGTTCCGCCCGTTGCAGGAGGAGATCATTCGCGATTCGCTCGCGGGCAAGGACGTTTTCGCGCTGTTACCGACCGGCGGCGGCAAATCACTTTGCTACCAGCTTCCCGCGCTCGCGCGCGACGGACTCACCGTCGTCGTCTCGCCGCTCATCGCGCTGATGAAAGACCAGGTGGACGCGCTGCAAGCCAGCGGCATTCCCGCGACGTTTCTGAATTCGTCGCTCGCCGCCGACGAATCACGGAAGCGCCTGCGCGGTTTGCACCACGGCGAATATCGCCTGCTCTACGCCGCGCCGGAGCGGCTGATGCTGTCCGGTTTTCTCGAAGATTTGCAGCGCTGGAACGTCCGCCTCATCGCCGTGGACGAGGCGCATTGCATCAGCGAATGGGGCCACGATTTTCGTCCGGAATACCGCCAGATTTCCGATCTGCGGAAACTTTTCCCGGAAGTGCCATTCATGGCGCTTACCGCCACCGCCACCGGCCGCGTGCGCGAGGACATCGTCACGCATTTGAAATTGCGCGAGCCGAAATGTTATGTCGCCAGTTTCAATCGTCCCAACCTGACCTACCGCGTCATTCCGAAAAACAAGCCCTACGACCAGTTGCTGAATTTTCTCCGCGCGCGGCCCAAGGAAAGCGGCATCGTGTATTGCCAGTCGCGCAAATCCGCCGAGCGCGTCGCCGCCAATCTCACCGAGGACGGCGTGAAGGCGCGGCCGTATCACGCCGGCCTCACGCCCAAGGAGCGCAGTGAGCATCAGGAACTTTTTCTGCGTGACGATGTGCGCGTCATCTGCGCGACCATCGCCTTCGGCATGGGCATCAACAAGCCGAACGTCCGTTTCGTGGTCCACTACGACCTGCCAAAAAACATCGAAGGCTATTACCAGGAAACCGGCCGAGCGGGCCGCGACGGTCTGCCGAGCGAATGCGTTTTGCTTTTCAGCGCCGGCGATGTCGTGAAGCAGACTGGTTTCATTGACGAGAAACCGGCGAAGGAACAGCAGATTGCGCGCGAGCAATTGCAGCAGATGGTTCACTACGCTGAATGCGCCGGCTGCCGGCGGGTGGAATTGCTCGCGTATTTTGGCGAGGAGTTTTCCGCCGAGGGCTGCGGCGCGTGCGACAATTGCCTCTCACCGCGCGCCACCTTTGACGGCACGCTAGCCGCGCAGAAATTTCTCTCCTGCGTCTATCGCATCCGCGAGAAAAACGGCTTTGGCGTCGGGCTGAATCACGTTGTCGAAGTGCTCACCGGCGCGGACACGGAAAAAATCCGCAAATGGGATCACGCGCAGCTTTCCACCTACGGCATCGGCAAGGAACACAGCCGACCTGAATGGGCGGCGATTGGCCGCGAACTGGTGCGGCTCGGTTTTGTCCGGCAGACCACGGATAAGTTCAGTGTGCTGGAACTGACGAACACCGGCGGTGCCGCACTCAAGGAACGCCGGAAAATCACGCTCACCAAACCCGCCGTCGTGCCGGAAACGAAAGTTCATCACGTCGGCGAAATTTCCTGCGACGAGGTTTTGTTCGACCGCCTGCGCCAGCTTCGCAAACAGCTCGCGGACGAGCGCGATGTGCCGGCCTACATTGTTTTCTCCGACGTGGCCCTGCGGCAAATGGCGCGGAATTATCCGCAGACCGAAAGCGATTTCGCCCGCATCAGCGGCGTCGGCGAGAAAAAGCTGCGCGAGTTTGGTGAGATTTTCCTTGGCGATATCGCCGCGTATTTGCAAACCAACGCGCGCCAGATTTTCGCCGACGATTCCTTCACCGCGCCCGCCGCGCCGCCCCCGTCACGCGGCAGCCTGGGCGATTCCGCGCGCGAAACGCTGCGCCGGTTCCGCGCCGGTCAGGGCGTCGGGCAAATCGCCCGCGAACGCGACGTGACCACCGGCACCATTTACGGGCATCTGGCCGAAGGCATCGAGCGCGGCGAGCCGGTGGATTTGCAGACCATTTTCACCGTCGCGGAATTGACCGAAGTCGCCGCCGCCTTTAACCGCTGCGGTTTTGGCGCGCTCGGCCCGGTGTTTGAAACGCTCGGCGGCAAAATTGATTACGGCCGGCTCCGTATTTTCCGCGCGGCAAAAAATCATTCATCCGCCAGACGTTGAATCTGCGCGCAACACGCGCCACGGGTGCGTCCACGGATCGATCCGGCACGCTGCGCGGTAATCGCAAAAGTCGCACGCCGTCGTGCCGCCCTTGCGATACGGATCAACCGCCGTCGCGCCGGAGAAAATTTGTTCACCGAGCGACCGCAATTGCTCCTCTACTTGGTCGAGCAGCGCGGTGAATTCCTTACACGAAATCGCTTCCGCGGAATTGGACGGCAATTCGCCGCCTTTGTTCAACCGGAAATTGAACTGGTCGCCTTTGGTCAAGCCAGGACGCCGGTCGAACTTTCGCAGCTCGCCCGCGTCGAAACGTCCGTTGTGACGATACGCCATTTTTTTGGATTCGCCATCGGCCAGAACTTCCGCGCGCGAGCCGCCGCCTTTGAAGTCGCCGCGCAGGTTCACATAAAACGCGCCGGCGGGGATGATTTTGTCCGCGCCGAAAATTTCACGCGGATTTTTCCAGTGCCGCAGCGCGCCGAGATACGCGAGCAACTGCAACTGGATTCCATTTTGCACGAGCAGCGAATCCAGCTTCTTGCCGCCGGACTTGTAATCCGTCACCACGGCGAGCGCGGCCCCGCCACTTTTGTCGGGCCACAAATCCACGCGGTCAATCCGGCCTTGCAGCGCCAACTTGTTGCCATTGCCTAAATCAATTTCCCAGGCGGGCGCGCGATCGTCCTTGCCGCCGAAACCGAGTTCCGCTGCCGCCGGGTCAAATTCATATTGTCCGCGCATCCAGCCGACGATGACCTCGACAAAATCCTGCAACGCCGCCGCCAGCGAGTGCGCGGCAAAAATGGTTTCCGCCGAATCGCGAAACAGGCCGTCGCGAAAATGCTCCATCTGCGCGGCGGCAATGTTGGCGATGCGTTCGCGCGCTTGAATCGGTTCCAGATCGCGCCAGCGTTTGCCTTCCGCCGACAACTGTTCGTGGAACATTTTCAGCACGTCGTGCTGGAAATTGCCGCGTTCGCGGGCGTCGAGTTCAAACACCTTGCGCTCGTTCGCCCGCAATCCGGAGCGGACAAAAAAACGGAACGGGCACTGCGCAAACTCCTCCAGCCGACTGACGGACGATTTCAAAACGGGGCCGTAAAGTTTTTCCGCCAGCGCGACTGAAAGATTTTCCCGCTCGTCCGGCTCGCGCAGCGCGGCAAGGTTTTCAGCAAGTGATTTCAACGCCGGCAGCTCCAGCAGGGTTTGCCAATTTCCAATTTCCAATTTCCAATTTTGTATTGTCGTCAGCGGTTTGATGAGTTCGTTCGCATGTTCCGCTTCGCGCCAATCGGGTTCGGCGGAAAAGTCTTCAACCGCCAGTTGCGGAAAAATGCGTTGCAACTGCGCGATGAACGGCGAGGGATTCAGCGTGCCGCCCTCGGCGGTCTGGCGCGAAAAGGCCAGCGCCAGTTTTTCGTTCGCCCGCGTGCAGGCGATGTAGCCGAGGTAGCGCTCGCGCGAAATCTGGTCGAACAAACTGGCTCCGAGCGGCGCATTTTGCGTCTCCAGTTCGTCGCGGTCGGAGCTGGTCAGAATCACCGGCGCGGCGGGCGCGGCGGGAAAAACCGATTCGTTGACGCCCAGCAAAATCGCAAATTTCAAATCCGGATTGCGCGCGCGGTCAATGGCGCCCACCAGCACCTCATCGAGCGAAGGCGGAATCACGCCGACGCTCAGGTTCGCCAGACCGGCTTCGAGAATCGGCAGCCAGTCGCGCAGCGGCAGCGGCTCGTGCGCGAACGCGAGCGCGATATTGTCCAGCCAGGCGTTCATTTGCTCCCAAACGGTGGCGTGAATTGCGGCTTGCGGCTTGCGGCTTGCGGACATTTCCTCGGCGAGCGACCAACGTTCCAAAGTCGCCTCCACCTGCAAATCGTTCCAGAGTTCACGCAAGGCATCGGCGAGCTGCGCGCCGTCCGGCTTGAAACCGGTTTTGGCAAACTGCGCAAAGAATTTTTCGAACGGCGGGAAAATGATTTCGCGCAGGCGCTCGCAGTGTTCATCGGGCAGCGACTCGCGCCATTTTTTGCCGCGCCAACCGAATTCCAGCGCCCGGTTTTCGAGATCGTCAATTTTTCCTTCGTCCACCGGGCTGAAGCCGGCTTTCAACGCCGCAAACCAATCTTCGTTGTTGTTCCAATCGTTGGCGACGGTGCGAAGCGCGTTGCGCGTCAGCTCGGCGAGCGGGTGATGCGCGACACTTTCGCGGCGGTCGAGAAAAAAGGGAATGTCGTAGCGCCGGAAAATCCGCGCGAGCGCCTGGTGGTAGCCGTCCAGCTGGCGCACCAGCACCGCGCAATCGCGGAAGCGGTTGCCGGCGCGGACGAATTTTAAAATTTCGCGCGCGGCGAATGTGGCCTCGGCTTCCGGATTGGAGCAGGCGGTGATGGAAATTTCAGATTTCAGATTTGAAATTTCAAATCCGGCCGCGTTGGGCAGCGACCAGTTTTGCTCCAGCTCCGCGAGCGCAGAATTTTTCGGGAAACGGTTTTTGCCCGCGGCGCGCGGGAGAATTTCCGTCTGCACGTCGCAGCCGGGCAGGTTGGAAATTTGGGCGCGGCATTGCTGAAAGGTTTTGCCGATGGCTGACCAAATCGAAAGCCACGACGCTTCCGACGTCGGCTCGGTTTCGAGGCAAAAGGCGAGCGTGACGCGGTCGCACCGCGGCACCACGGCCGCGAGCAGCGCGAGTTCCTGCGGCGTCATCTCTGCAAAGCCGTCGAGCCAGAGAGCGGCGAGGTTGAAGGTTGAAGGTTGAAGGTTGAAGGTTTTTCCGCGCAGCGCTCCGGCTGCAAAATCCAACAAATTATTCACGTCTTGCAATTCGTGTTCGCGCAGCCAACCGGCGTATTTTTCGGAGAGCAGCGCGAGGTCGTGCAGTTTGTCGCGGAGTTCGCGGCGCAGTTTTTCATCGGCGGCGAGTTCGCGCAGCCGGGCGGGGGTGAATTGGTGCTGCTGCAATTCGGCGAGCAGCGTGCCGAGTTCCTGCGCGAAACCGGTGCGGCGCGCGCTGCTGCGAAATAATTTTAATTCGTCCGCGTGCCGTTGCAGCAAGGCGCGCAGCACCATGAGCCGGCCTTCGGCGGACAGGAGTTTGGGCGGCGCGACGTTGAGCTGTTCAAAAATGAACTTGGCCAACCGGTCGAAGGAAAAGATGTTCAGCCGCGTGAAGCCGGAGATTTCCCCGCCGGCGAGCAACTGGCGTTCGAGCTGGAAGGTCGCCTGCTTGGGCGCGAGCAGGATTAGCGGCGCGCCGGCGGGATCGCGGGCCAGCGCGGCCCGCACTTCGGCCAGGCAGCGGAAGGTCTTGCCGCTGCCGGCGGGGCCTAGGAGAAAACGCGCTTGCACGCCGGAATTTTCACGCAAAGAGCCGAAGGCGCAAAGGAATTTATTGTGAATAAGCCGCCTGTATTTTTTATTTCCTTTCGCCGGAATCAGGCTATGATTTTCCGCTGTTGGAAAAATCAAGTTGGTTGTTCGGAACAATTAAATCGAAAAACTTATGCCATTAACACATACAAAGGAACTTTTTGCGAAGGCGTTGAAAGGCAAATACGCGCTCGGCGCGTTCAACGTCAACAACATGGAACTCATCCAGGGCATCGTCGAGGCTTGCGAGGAAGAAAAAGCGCCGCTGATGCTGCAGATTTCCAAAGGCGCACGCCAATACGCGCATCCGACTTATCTCAAAAAATTAATCGAGGCGGCGGTCAGCCTGTCCACGATTCCCATCGCGGTGCATCTGGACCACGGCGATACGTTCGATCTGTGCAAAGAGTGCATTGACGAAGGGTTCACGAGCGTGATGATTGACGCGAGCCACGAGCCGTTCGAGAAGAACGTGGAAATCTGCAAAAAAGTCGTGGATTACGCGCATCAGCACAACTGCGTGGTCGAGGGTGAACTAGGCATGCTCGTCGGTGCGCAGCATGACGACGGCGAGGAAGGCGGCGGTTATTCCAAGGGGGGTGCCTACACGCATCCTGATGAAGCTGTCGCGTTCGTCAAGGCTTCCGGCGTGGATTCGCTCGCGGTAGCGATTGGCAACTCGCACGGCGCTTACAAATTTAAGGGTGAACAGCACTTGGATTTGGAAAGATTGAAGGCGATCAAGAAGGCGTTGCTCGACGCGGGCATGGGCGATTATCCGCTCGTGCTGCACGGCGCGTCCAGCGTGCCCAAAGATCTAGCCGATGAGATCAACAAATACGGCGGCAAAATGGGCACGGATACCGCTGGTGTGCCGGAAGCGGATATAGAAATCGCGCGTCGCGTCGGATGCACGAAGGTGAACATTGACACCGACCTACGCATGGCGATGACGGCGGCCATCCGGAAGGTATTCTGGGAAAACCCGAAGGAATTTGATCCGCGCAAATACATGGGTCCGGCGCGCGCGAAGGTGAAAGAGCTTGTCCGTCACAAAGTCCGCGACGTGCTTTGCTGCGCGGGACATGCGTTTGACTAAAAATTATTTTCCCAGCAACGCCCCAGGCCAAACCGGCTTGGGGCTTTTTTATTGCCACAATCAAAGTGAACTTTTGGCACAGTTGGCACACTTTTTGTGCCAAATATTTCCAGTTGGAGCCTCAGTTGCAATTATTCAAATCGCAAAACGCATTGAATTTTCAATGGTTCTTCGTCGTCCCAGCGTTTGGCATTTCCCAAGCTAAAGATGTTTTGTCCGAACAAAAACATTTAACCAAAACAAAACCGAAAGGAAAATTATGAAACTGATACAATACCAACGTCCCGCACTGGACTGGCCGACATTTGGCCGGCTGGCAAGCTTGCAGGATGAAATTGACCGCCTGTTTGAATCGCCGTTGCGTGCGTGGGCACCCGCGATCGATGTGCGCGAAGACGCTGACAACTTCGTCATCCGCGCGGAATTGCCGGGACTCAAACGCGATGACATCAACGTTTCGTTGCAAGACGGCGCACTCGTTATCTCCGGAGAACGCACCGTTGAAAAGGTCGAGGATGGCGTCGAAATCCATCGGCAGGAACGCTACTACGGAAAATTCCAGCGCGCCCTGTCGCTGCCCGCACCCGTGGCGGCGAACCAAATCAAGGCGCAATACAAGGACGGCGTCCTGATCGTGACGCTGCCGAAAGCCGAGGAAGCCAAGCCGAAGCAGATTGACATTTCGGTGAATTAACCGAGAAAAAAAAGCAAACTCCCGCGAACGTCGCAGTTCGCGGGAGTTTTTATTAAATAAATGACGACGGGCACGATGATTACACACGAATTTTATCACCACACCCGCCGCTGCACCCAGTTCTCATTGTGCTTGGAAAATTTAATCCATCAGACGGACTCGGCAAGCGATTTTTGAAAATAATTTCCTCTTCGGCTGCAACTTCGTATCTTTCAACAAACAGCTTTACAATCGGTCGGGCTGGTTCAAACAATCGAATATGCCGAAAAACCGACGGATGCTCCAACTCGCAGGGCTTTGGCTTTGCGTTTTTTGGTCCGGCATTGCGGCGGTGGCGGAAAATGGAACCAGATCGGATTCGCAATTTATTGTGGATTCGTGGAGTAACAAGGAGGGTCTGCCTGAAAGCGCTGTCATTTCAGTAATCCAGACGAGGGACGGTTATCTCTGGCTCGGAACGCTCAACGGCTTGGTGCGCTTCGATGGAAATCATTTCACGATTTTCGACGAGAACAACACGCCTGAACTGCCGAGCAGCCGGATTATATATTTGTTTGAAGACAGCCGGACGAATCTCTGGGTCGCCACCGAGACCGCTGGACTGTGCATTATAAAAAATGGAATGGTAAAAAGCTTTTCGGCTGAAACCGCCGGCGGTGGCAAAAAAGTGTTGAGTACCGACGAAGACTCATCCGGCGACATCTGGTTCAACACTCCGGAAGGCATTCTTGACTACCACGCGGGCAAAATGAATTTCAATCCGGGCATTCAGGGGTTTTTCCCCGGGCCGTTTCAAAAATGGCAAATCGAAAAAAAATATTCCAGATCATATCCGTGGGGAAACACGAACGTCACTTCGGCTTGCGAGGACGAAAAGGGCAATCTGATTGTTGGCACGCAAGGCGCGGGAATTTTTTGGCAGGAAGCAGATGGAACATGGCGGCAGATTTCCGAGCCGCAGGGATTGTCGTCCCGCTTCGTGCTTTCACTTTGCATGGATAGGGCGGGAAATCTTTGGGCAGGAACCGACGGCGGAGGATTAGATCGCATCAAAAGAAAAATTTTCTGCGCCCCGGATGGATCCGGCCCGTGGGTGGCGCAATCCGTGGCCGAAGACAAATCCGGCGCAGTGTGGACAGCTTATGCGGGCGGTGTGTCCTGCCTGAAATCAAACTTGGTAACCGATTTTGGCCCGGACCAGGGATTGTTAGATCCAAATGCGTGGACGGTGCTGGTGGATCGCCGGCAGCAGGTTTGGGTCGGCACGCGGTTCGGGGGACTGTTTCAATTTCAAACCAATAATTTCGTTCCCGCGTACGACGCGGAAATTCTCGACCAGCAGATTTTTGCGCTGTTTGAAGACCGCAGCGGACAATTGTGGGCTGGCACGCAAAACGGCCTCGCCAATTATGACGGCCAAATATGGAAGCTTTTCACGACTCACGACGGCCTTTCCGAAAACACCGTCAGCGCCATTGCACAGGACACCAATGGGGATTTCTGGGTCGGGACGGAAAACAGCGGATTGAATATTTTCAAGGACGGAAAATTTTCCTCAATTAAAAAATCGGAAAACGGCCTGCCCGGTAATGATATTTCCTGTCTTTACGCGGACAAGGACGGCGTTTTGTGGGTTGGAACTTCGGGCCACGGCTTGGCGCGGTTTGAAAACAGAAAATGGAAAAGTTGTTCGACAGGGAACGGCCTCGCTAGCAATCACATCAATTATCTTATCGAAGATGAGGACGGTAATTTGTGGATCGGCTCGAACGTCGGCTTGATGCAAATCCAAAAAAAATCGCTGGACGATTTTGCCGCCGGAACGGCGAACGTCATTTCCTGCCGGACGTATGTGGAATCCGACGGGCTGCCGACACGCGAATGCTCCGCCGGTTCACAGCCCGCCGCGTGCCGCGCAGCCGACGGTACTTTGTGGTTTCCCACCACGAAAGGTTTTGTGTTTGTCAATCCTGCGGAACTCAAACCCAACTTGCAGCCGCCGCAAGTTTTGATCGAATCGGTCCGCGTTGATGGCGTTGAACAAAAAACAAATTTGTTAGATTCGGCGTGGTCGCAATCCATCGTCATCCCGCCGGGCTATGAACAATTGGAAATTGATTATACTGCGCTGAATTTTTCCGCGCCAGATGCTGCACGCTTCAAATGCTGGTTAGAAGGTCACGAGAAAGCACCGGCGGACGTCGGTGCCGAACGTGTCGCGCGCTATCCGAAACTGCCGCCGGGAATTTATCATTTCCACGTCACCGCGGAAAATGAAGACGGCATTTGGAATGAAACCGGCAGCGTCCTTGAAATCACCGTTCAGCCATATTTCTGGCAAACCAATTGGTTTCGCATCACTGCAATTATTTTTGCCTTGGCTATCGTCGCGGCAATCGTGCGATTTATTTCCACGCAAAAATTGCGGCGTGTATTGCAATTGCACAAACAAAAGGAGGCTCTGGAGAAAGAACGCTCGCGGATTGCGCGCGATTTGCACGACCAGCTTGGCGCAAACCTCACGCAAGTCGCCCTGCTTGGCGAAATGGCCGGGGCCGACAAAAATTTACCGGACGAAATCGAGTCGCACGCAAAGCAAATTACTGAAACAGCGAGAGAGACGACGCATTCGCTTGATGAAATTGTCTGGGCTATCAATCCATCCAACGATACGCTGGAAGGCCTCGCCAATTATGCCTGCAAATACGCGCAGGAATATTTCGCACTAGCCGGATTGCGTTATCGCGTGGATTTGCCGACGCAATTGCCCGCGATCACGATTCCGCCGGAAGTCCGCCACAATGTTTTTCTCGCGTTTAAGGAAGCTGTTAATAACGTCGTCAAGCACGCTCAGGCGTCCGAAGTCTGGATTCGATTGCAATTGCTACCGCGCGATTTTATTTTGGAAATTGAAGACAATGGCCGCGGTGTCGGAAATCAATCTGCACCGCAAAATCGAAATGGTCTTCGCAACATGGCAAGGCGCATGGCTGACATTCACGGAAACTTTTCCATTTCCGGCGGAACAAACGGCGGAATGGTTGTTCGCCTGAAAATTCCACGCGGGAAAAATTGAATCTATGCCCATCGCCGTTTCCATTGTCGAGGACAGCGACAAACTGCGCGAGACGCTCGTGCGTGTGCTGAAACGCGCCGACGGCTTTCGCTGCGTGAGCCACTACTCGAACGCCGAGGATGCGCTAAAGGATTTGCCGCAGGCGAAACCCGACGTGGTGCTGATGGACATAAATTTGCCCGGCATGAACGGCGTCGAATGTGTCCGGCAGTTAAAAAAAATCGCGCCGGAAATCCAGGTGATGATGCTCACCGTTTATGAGGACACGGAAAACATTTTTGACGCGCTGGCGGCGGGCGCGAGCGGCTATATGCTCAAGCGCACGGCGGGCAAGGAATTGCTCGAAGCGATTGAGGAGGTTAAACGCGGCGGATCGCCGATGACAACGCACATCGCGCGCAAGGTCGTGCAATCGTTCCAACGGTCGCCAGTGGCGGAAGCGCAGGCCGAAAGCCTTTCCGAGCGCGAACAACAGGTGCTTGATCTTTTGAGCCAGGGATTAATCTACAAGGAGATCGCGGAGAAACTCGGCATCAGCTACGAGACCGTCCACACCTATATCCGCCGCATCTACGAAAAATTGCAGGTGCGAACGCGCACTGAAGCGGTGGCGAAATTTTTGCGGAGATAGATGCATATGCCCCGATCATTGTATATGGGGTGTTCACCCCACTGGTTGCGCCCGGCATGTCTGGCTATTATCCTTAGCCAGTGTCACGTTACGGATATTTTCCGACTGAATCTGAACTCGCCTTGAATGGCGCATCGCAGACGGCATTGCATGAACGAGCCGCCGCAACGACGCGCATCCAATTTGGCGAAAAGGTTTTTGTGCGTGCCGTGGTCGAAGTCTCGAACTTTTGCCGAGAAAATTGTTCCTACTGCGGGATGCGCCGCGACAATCGCACCCTGGCGCGCTTCCGCGCGAAACACGAACAGCTTGCCGAACTTTTGATCCATCACCGCCCGGCCAGCGTCACCGACGTGAATATTCAAGCCGGTGAAGACCCCGTGGCCGTACGCGAGGTGGTTTTACCGCTCATCGAAATCTTGCGGCGCGAAACGCCGCTCGGCATCAGCGTCTGCCTCGGAACTCTTTCGCAAGATCATTACGATGAATTGCAGGACGCAGGCGCGAGCATCTTCATCATGAAGTTTGAATGCGGTGATGCTAGGCAATATGAGCAACTCGAAGCCCCCGGCACTTTGGCGGAACGGCTGCGGCACATCCGCCAGCTCGCGGAAAACAATTGGAATGTGAGTTCCGGCTTCATCATCGGCCTGCCTGGTCAAACGCCAGCCGATTTATTGAAAAACCTTGAACTTGCGTGCTCGCTGCCGCTGGATGGTTGCAGCGTCAGCCCCTTCATTCCAGGCGAGGAGACGCCACTCGCCCAAAATCCCACGGCAAATTCCGACTGGACTTTCAATTGCGTCAGCGCGCTGCGGCTGATGCGCCCTGAGTGGATCATTCCGGCGGTCAGCGCATTTAACCTGACGGAGCAGGATGGCTACCGGCGCGGCCTGCGCGCGGGCGCGAACCTCGTCACGATCAATCTGACGCCGACGGATGTGCGCGGCGATTACGTCATTTACAAACGCGACCGTTTCATAATGACCGAAGAACGCGTGCTGAATGCGA
>Ga0302280_1001880_pt1 | contig 16835 bp, 14 predicted proteins | sample III_Fen_E1_1_FD_198771 | JGI IMG/M metagenome (GOLD analysis project Ga0302280, IMG submission 198771) | Peat permafrost microbial communities from Stordalen Mire near Abisko, Sweden - III_Fen_E1_1 | ecosystem: Environmental > Terrestrial > Soil > Wetlands > Permafrost | place: Sweden: Abisko... | reverse complement strand
CCGCCATCCACGACAGCACGAAATCGTTTTTTCGCAACTGCAAGATAAGAAATTTTTCCGGGATTTGCAAATGGAAAATTACTTTATTGAATTGCTTTAGGGTTAGTTATTAACTTAGTAATAACTTTCCAATATCCTTGCTCAGTCTCAGAGAGAGTTTCAGTATAATTTAATTTTCGCAATAAATTAACAAAGTGTTCATAAAATTGAGCTAATGCATCATTAAAGTTCGTAGATGTAACTTCTAAATCTAGGTCATCAAAACTTAATGTAAATCCAATTTCATTATTGAACTCAATATTGATAATGATAGGCTCATTTAACATAATTGGAGCATATCCTTTCGCCTCAATTAATTTAGAGGGGTAATCAAAAGAGGATGACCTTAATTGTTGTCTAAGTATTACTTTACGGGATGAGCCATGATAATGTGCTATAACACTTTCTAACATACCAATCTCATCTTTATCCACTTCCCTTACGGGCAGCAATTTTACTTTTTCCGTATTTTTACTTCTGGAAATATATTGTCGTTTTAATGATTCCCTATCATAATACGAAACTCTGTATTGTGTTTTATTTGATCTTATGTTAAAGATTGGACGAAATATTTGTTCAATCTCTTCAGGGGAATATTCATTTTTATAATCCCCTATTTGGGTATCAGTTAACTCCTTTGAAAACACTTCGTCATGATACCGTATTAAAATATTTGATTTTAAACTTACGAAATCTGTCGTCTCTCCACTCCGCGTAATAAAATCAGATGCAATTGAAAACTTAAAACTTCCAAAGGCAGCATCAGCAACAACAGGTTGGATAGTTTTGTAAAATTTCTCCGCGGCAAGCTCCAAGTTTTCATGTTCTGTATTTTTTTCGCTACAATAATTCCTGAATTTGCTTTTTGAATACGCTTTTAAGGATTTTGTGTAATTGTTAGAAAATTCAGTAATTGATTCTAACGTTACCGCTTTGCCAAATTCAGGTGTTTTAGGTTCGAGTATATATAATAAGCTTTTTCGTCTTAATCCATAAATATACTCTATATTTCCACTAATTTGATTCTTACTAAGGCCTTTGTGTGCTATACAAAGCTCAAGTGCTTCATACAATTCAGATTTTATAATCTCATCTTTTATATTTACAAGGCCAAAAAATATGTAACGCTCTGCCTCTTCAATATAACCAGCTTTTAAATTTAAAAAAGCGGCACTTCTAATTAGAATTGACCTAGTGGGTTCAAGATCGTATTTCTCAAAATAGTAATCTGCGGCTTTGCTTTCATGTTTGGCTGCTATCTCATAATATTTAATCGCTTCATCCTCATTGCCATCTTGCCTAGCCTTCTTTGCAAGGAAAGAGTTGTCTACTGCAATTTGATGTAATTCAATCGGTTTCATTTGTGAATTTCTTTTATAGTGATTGGATTAGCAAAAAGAGTAACTATAATTGATGAAGCTTCTTCTCTTCGTGTACCCTTATCAATTTGCTGATGTTTGCCCTTAATCCTATTGTTCAATGTGTTAGTTTTATATTCCTCTAATAAGCCAGATATTTCTATATAATGAGAATTAGAAAAGAAATTATCTTCATTAGGATTCGATTTCTGGAAACGATAATCCACACCTTCTCCAATTTCTGATTGTTGAACATGTGAGAAGTCAAGAAGCACACACATAACGAAGAAGGCTAATGATATTCCTCCAAAATGTGCCATGTCTGTTTTTTCTTTCATTCCTTCTTTAGAAAAATCCGAGTCCCAGGAAAGCGGACATTGAATCCCATTACCATCTATATTAAATATATATTTAGCATTAGAATTCATATGATATCTATCCAAAGCTACGGCAGCCCATTGATTATAATAAGTTAATTGGGCTTCTGTCAGACCTTTTATCTTATCAAGTATTTCACGTAAATGATGCTCACTAGTTTCCACATGGATGATATTTAGAATTCCTCATTATTTTTCAAATATATGACGTACTTATTTAATGACAATAAACCCAACAGTAAATACTTCATCATTACAAGTTTGATTTAATAATAAATAGTAGGGGATTTTCACTTGCGGCGTTGGCCCGGCGAAAAAGCGGGCCCAGCGTGGGACTTGTGGGTGGAAGCATTTTTTCGCCTTGATTTTTTTGCTTACTTTTTTCATCTAAGGAAAAAAGTAAGACGCGTAGGCATCACGACATCTTCTCCTTAATCTCCGCCAGCGAATTCTCTATCCTTTCCAGTACATTGTCCGGTTCGGGGAATTGTGAACTCATGTATAGTTTTGTTTTCCAAACCTCTTGTAGTTCCTCCAGTGGCAGGCTGTAGCTGGCGTATGTCGGGTTGTCCGATTTTAATATGACAGTATCTTTTACCACCCCGGCTATCCGCTTGAAAAGTATGCCGTTATTCATCGTGATAATGATATAGGTTTCATTCACTTTCAGGTCTCTCAGCGATTCCACATATTCGCCTATCACCACCGAGCCGCTGGGTATAGGCAGCATAGAGTCGCCGGTGGTTTCAAAAGCGCGGAAAGTACCCCTGCTCAAAAAAGGTAACCGGAACCGCGGGAGGGTGCGCACATATTCAGGGTCGCCATAAGAAGAAGCATAACCTGCAGCCGCTTTTATATGTACCAGTTCTATATTTTCATTGTCTTCATTATCCACCGTTATCGCCAGTACTTTCAGGTTGTTTGGTGCAGGAGTAAATTTATTTTCCTGTATGTTCACCCCGATTATTCTTTCCATAGAGGTATCAAAATATTCACATATTTTCTGGAGCAGGTCCAGTTTTGGCTCGGCGCTGCCTTGTTCGTATGAATTCATGCGGCTGCGCTTAATTTCCAATATATCAGCCAGTTCCTGTTGTGAAAGGTTCTTTTGTTTCCGCAGGTAGCGGAGGTTTTCAGCTAAAATACCCATATATTATTGACAATATTTTTGCCAAATGTACGATATTATTGTCATAAAAGAGAAATAAATTAAAAAAAATTGCTGTCGTTAGCCAGGCGCCGAAAACATTAAATAATAGAATGAATAAAAAATCATTCAAATCTTTTTAATCAATTTAATCATGGTTCAGACAAACAACTGACAAACTATTTTTATATTTGCGCGTTAATACTGCAATTATAAAATTATAGCGAACGATCTGGTGATTCAGAAGTATATAAAACCGGCCCACGGCAATTTTATAATTTATAATTCAAAATTTATAATTTCTATCCAATGGCTGAAGTAATCAAAATGCCGAGAATGAGTGATACCATGACCGAAGGCGTCATAGTATCATGGGTGAAAAAAGAAGGCGATAAAGTGAAGTCCGGCGATGTAATGGCTGAAGTGGAAACAGACAAGGCCACTATGGAACTGGAAAGCTACACTGACGGTACACTACTATATATAGGCGCTAAGGAAGGCGCCACTGTTCCTGTTGATGGCGTTATAGCTGTGATAGGCAACCCCGGCGAAGATTTCAAAGCATTGCTTGGAAAAAATGGTGGCGCTGCACCCGCAGCCGATAAAGCTCCTGCCGCCCAGCCTGCTGCGCAAGCCGATAAATCTGCAGCTCCCGAACCAGCCGGCACTGAAAATGAAACTGTAGCTCCTGCACCTGTAGCGGATAAAGCTCCTTCTGCGCCAGCCGATAAATCTGTAACTCCTGCATCGCCTGTTACAGAAAATGAAGCTGCTGCACCTGCTTCCCCAACTCTTTCTCCTTCTGTTTCCCCCTCCTCTGAAGATAGCAGACTAAAAGCTTCCCCTCTCGCGAAAAAAATAGCGGAGGATAAAAAAATAGATATCAACCAGGTAAAAGGTACTGGTGACAATGGCCGCATTGTAAAAAAAGACGTTGAAAACTTTACTCCTTCACAGGCCCCCGCTGCCAAACCATACCTTGCCCCTGCTACCGGAGAAGAAGGTTACGAAGATGTGTCATTGAGCCAAATGCGCAAGACTATTGCGAAGAGGCTTACCGAAAGCAAATTTTCCTCACCTGAATTTTATCTCACTATGGAGATAAAAATGGACAGGGCTATTGAAGTCCGCAAAAGTATCAATGGTTTCCTTGAAGAAAAAATATCATTCAACGATTTAATTATTATCGCCGTGGCTGCTGCGCTCCGCAAGCACCCGAAAGTAAATGCCTCCTGGCTCGGCGATAAAATAAGATTCTACAAACATATTCATATTGGTGTAGCCATGGCAATAGAAGATGGCCTGGTGGTGCCGGTTGTAAAATTTGCCGACACAAAAAAGATCTCCCGCATCTCTGCCGAAGTAAAAGATTTTGCTGAAAAAGCAAAGAATAAAAAGCTACAGTTGCAGGATTTTGAAGGAAACACATTCACTATTTCTAACCTGGGGATGTTTGGTATTGAGGAGTTTACGGCTATTATCAATCCGCCTGATGCCTGTATACTGGCAGTTGGCGCGATAGAAGAGAAACCGGTATTAGAAAATGGTGTGATAAAACCCGGTAACCGCATGAAAGTAACACTTACCTGCGACCATAGGGTAGTGGACGGTGCAACAGGGGCACAGTTTTTGCAAACTTTCAAACAATATTTGGAGGAACCTGTTACTATTTTAGCGTAATTTGTATTTTTAAAAGAGAACAATATAATAAGTCCATGGTTGGGCAATTAATATAAAGTGAGTAGGATTGGGGGGCGTGTGCCGGTCTTTTTTTTATTTTTTAATAAGAGTTTAGGCATTTTAATTAATAATTCGTATTTTTGCAGGGCTTCTATAGTAATTATAAAGCGCGAAAATCTTCAGTCCTGTCTTTTTAAATCATTACAACAATGAATCTGGTTGATGACAGGCTTGGACATTCTTAGGCTAAAAGGCGAAAACCGAAAAGCATTTTTTTATACTTTTTTAATAAATCATAGGTAAATTAAATCTATCTGATGTACGATTATTCAGACTTACAGGATATGCTCCTGCCCGCTTTGCATGAAGTGGCGAAAGAACTTAAAGTTGCTTATTTCAGGCAATACAAAAAGAAGGAATTAATAAAATTGATCATGGATAAGCAAAAGATCCTTGGCGATGAACTGGAAAAAATGACCGGTTCCACAGAAGACAGTTCCGAAAAAATTGTTGCCCAGGAATACAATGATGCGGCCGAAGAACAGGCGCCTGTATTTCCGGAAACTATAAGTACTGAAAGCCCTCAGCCAGAAGCGCATGAGGATGATAAACCAAGGGTGCGCAGGCGTATTGCCAACCCGGTGTATTCATCTGAAGGGAAGGAAATAAATGAACATCCGGCTACAGAAACTCCGCGTGAAAACGTTTTAGCAAGGACTGAACATTCCCACGCAGAGAAAAAGGAAAGGCCAGCCTCTCCGCCACCGGCAGCGCCTTTCAGAAGCGGTGGTTTTAAAAGCGATACTGAAGCTGCAAGATGGCAGCCACCGGTGAACCCTAACCAGCAGGAGGAAGTATCTAATAAACCATTATTTAAAAATCCGTTAACGACTTTTCCTGATAACCGCAAATTCATGCAGGAACGTGAACAAAGAGAGAAGGAAAAAAGCGGTAATTACAATGAAAACCAGCCTAGGCAGGCCCAGCCGGAAAGGAGCGTACCTGCTTCAGCGCCATTTAATAATGGCCCGCAGGGCGGCGCCGCACCTAACTATGATTTTGACGGTGTAGTGTTTAATGAAGGTGTACTGGAAATAATACAGGATGGTTACGGTTTTCTTCGCTCCAGCGATTTTAACTATATGCCTTCGCCTGACGATATATATGTATCACCTTCGCAAATAAAACTTTTTGGCTTAAAGACCGGAGATACTATTCGCGGGGCTATTCGTCCACCAAAAGAAGGCGAAAAATATTTCGCGCTTATCCGTGTAGAAACTATCAACGGCCGCCTCCCCGCTGATGTGCGCGACAGGGTTTCTTTTGAACACCTTACCCCGCTTTTTCCGAACGAAAAATTTAAACTCACTACCAAATCTGATAATTACGCAACCCGTATCATTGACCTTTTCAGCCCGATAGGCAAAGGCCAGCGTGGGTTGATCGTTGCACAGCCCAAAACAGGTAAAACGGTATTGCTCCAGCAGATAGCCAACGCCATCTCTGCCAACCATCCTGACACTTACATGATCATCCTGCTCATTGATGAGCGCCCTGAAGAAGTAACGGATATGCAGCGCAATGTAAAAGCAGAAGTTATTTCTTCTACTTTTGACGAGCCTGCCGAGCGCCACGTAAAAATTGCCAATATCATTCTTGAAAAAGCAAAAAGGCTTGTAGAATGTGGCCATGATGTAGTGATATTACTTGACTCTATTACACGTCTTGCGCGGGCCTATAATACGACTGCCCCTGCCAGCGGTAAAATACTTACCGGTGGTGTGGACTCCAACGCTTTGCACAAACCAAAGCGCTTCTTTGGCGCAGCAAGAAATGTGGAACATGGCGGCTCGCTAACCATCATTGCCACAGCTCTTATTGAGACCGGTTCGCGTATGGACGAAGTTATCTTTGAAGAATTTAAAGGTACAGGTAATATGGAGCTGCAACTTGACAGGAAACTTTCCAACAAACGTATATACCCTGCAATTGACGTACCGGCTTCCAGTACACGCCGTGAAGATTTACTGGTGGACAAAGCTATGCTACAAAGAGTTTGGATATTGCGTAAACATTTATCTGATATGAATTCAGAAGAAGCCATTAACTTTCTTATGGACAGAATGCGTAATACGCAATCTAATGAGGAGTTCCTGATCTCGATGAATAGCTAAGAAGTTTTTTTTTGCCTGTATTATTGTTTAACCTATATGTAAGTCTTATTATTAATGTTTAGATTTGCCTTAGCAATATATCCAATAAGTGGGCAATACCACCTTAAATTTTAATTGTTTAACTATCCCTGGGAAAAGGAATCGCAACTATGGCTATGACGTTAAGAAGTGTTTATAATAAGTTCATACGGCCTTTTTTAAAAACATCTATTTCCAGGCAAAGAGTAAAGCTCTTTTGGTTTGGATGGTATTATAGCAAGATTTTTTTATTGCCAAATCTTACTCTTTCTCAAAAGGCATATTTGTTAAAGGCCTGTTTAAGGACTGATTGGTATGTGCCGCATCAACACCGCGCTTCTGAAATGGTAGATATTTTTTCTGGCTTGTCCAAAAGACCTGCCCAGCCTGGTGAAATTATGGTTGAGGCCGGATGTTTCAATGGTGGAAGTACTATTAAATTTAGTGTAATATGTCATATGTTGGGATATAAACTTCGTGTTTATGATTCATTTGAAGGTGTTGAAAAGATGTCTGAGGATGAAATTAACGAAACAGGTTTCAATTATAGTGGAATGTTTGCTGTTGCAGAGGAAAGAGTGCGTGGAAATGTCCGAAAATATGGCAAGGTAGATATTTGTAGTTTTCATAAGGGTTGGTTTTCAGACACCCTGGCCATTCAGCCACTTCAGTATCCTGTAAAAGTTGTTTTTATAGATTGTGATGTGGCAACGGGTACTTTAGACGTTTTAAAAGGTGTAGTTAATGCACTTACAAAGGATGCCATTATATTTTCACAGGACTATACAATTCCGGCAGTCAATCATTTGATCCATAATCCCGACACATGGGAAAAACTCAATGTTCCCCCGCCCACTACCATCATGCCTACTCATAATATGACGGCGTATCTTACCTGGAATTAGTAATAGTAATGTGTCCTTTCTTCATTCATAACTGACATTCGTTAGCTTAGCAAATCTTCAATGTCATCTCTGGATATTAACCGGTCGAAGCCTTCGCTTACCTGTATAAGATCATTGCTCAGATGAAGTTTTCTTTCCTGCAATTGCAGTATTTTTTCTTCAACAGTGTTTTTTGAGATGAAACGGTAGGCAAAAACATTTTTATCCTGCCCGATCCGGTGCGCCCGGTTGATAGCCTGTTTTTCTACAGCAGGGTTCCACCATGGGTCGCACATAAATATATAATCTGCTTCAGTTAGGTTCAACCCTACTCCACCTGCTTTCAGCGAGATAAGAAATACTTTAGTCTCTTCATTATCTTTAAACCCCTTGATCACATTTTCGCGTTTAGTAGTGCTGCCGGTAAGGTAAGAATAGGAGATCTCGTTCTTGTTCAGGTACGCCCTTATCAATTCCAGGTGTTTGACAAACTGTGAGAAAACTAATACTTTATGTTTTTCTGAAACTACATTCTCGAGCGTATTGATAATGTCCTCAAACTTTCCGGAAGTCCCTTCATATTCATTCCTGAAAAGGCGGGGATGGTTGGCTATCAGGCGGAGCTGCATCAATCCTTTTAAAATAAAAAACTGCGATCTCTTTTCTCCAAACTCATCAATATTTTCAATGATCTTGCGGCGATAAAAATTTCGCGCTTCATCGTAGAGCTCTTTTTGTTCGGAGGTCATCTCACTGAAGTATATCTTCTCCGTGAGCAGCGGCAGATCCCTCGCTACCTGGTCTTTCGTCCTGCGCAAAATAAATGGCATGATAAGTTTTTTCAGCGATTGTTTGCGGTCTTCATCACCTTTTTTTTCTATCGGTAATACATATTCATTTTTAAAAAACTGGTAGCTGCCCAATAAACCCGGATTAAGAAAAGACATCTGCGACCAAAGATCCGACAGCGAATTTTCGATAGGTGTCCCGCTAAGGCTTAGGCGCTGGTTGGCATGCAGCATTTTTACAGACTTGGCTATCTTTGATAATGGGTTTTTAATTACCTGGCTTTCATCAAGTATAATGTAGTTGAAATGTTGGTTTTTCAATAATTCAATATCATTTCTAACCGTACCGTAGGTGGTAAGGATAATATCTGCTTTTGGGAAAAACTTCAATCTGTCTTCCCTGTCGAGCCCGGTGTAGTTTAACGCAACGAGGCTTGGCGCCCATTTTTTTGCTTCAAACATCCAGTTGTGGATCAATGAAGTTGGCATCACTAATAACGACGGATGCTTTATTCCTAACGTATTTGTTTTCTTCTGCAGATTGTCAAAAAGTGACAATTGGTGTGAAAAAAAACCATCATCATCCGGTGTTACTACTTTTTCAGTTAGCATAAGTTGCTCTTTCTGTAGCAATGCCAGCGCCTGCACGGTTTTGCCCAGTCCCATGTCATCGGCAAGGCAGCCACCGAAATTATTCTCCCTCAAAAACCGCATCCATTTATAGCCGTCTTTCTGGTAAGGTCGCAGAACCTTGTCAAAAGTTGCAGGATAATCCTCATCGCCCGTCTCGCCAAGCTGTAAAAACGATTTCTGTATTTCTATATATTTTGAAGGAGGTTCGCCGCTATCGCCGAAAATGGAATCGAGCAGTGCATAGTGGTGGCGTTTTATTACAATATTATCTTCATCAGAAACGGAAAGGGCAAGTATATCTTTAAATTTAGTAAACCACTCGTCGGGAATGATGGCAATTTTTCCATCGGGCAAAGGAAACTCCCTGATATCGTTCAAAATGTATTTTTTTAATTTCAGGAATGGGATCTTGAAATCTCCGAATTCAACCATGGCATACACATCAAACCAATCATTTTTCTCCTTGATATCAAAATTGAGGCTTATTTTCCCAATAAAATAGTCAAGTCCCGTACCTTCCTGTATTATCTTGATTCCTTTCTTTTCAATGGCCTGCCTGTTCTGGTTTATCCAGGCTATCATTTCCGGCAAAGCGCTACCGTTTTTACTTTCCATCCCTTCCGGCCTGTAAATATGGGCGTCAATTTTTTCCAGGCCCGATTGTAAAAGTTCTGCTTTTATTTTTTCCTCAAAATCAAAGCGCCGGATTATTTTGTAGTAGATATATGGCTCTTCTGCTTTTTCCAGTTTTACTACCACTTTTTTCGGTTCGTGGGCAGGTATTTTTTCTTTTTGATAATCAAAAACCAGTAATAACTGGCCTTCGTGGTTCCAGCTTACATTAAAGTGTAAAATGGCCTGGGGCTGTTGTTCTATTTTTATTATTTGAAAGCCTGTGGCGCGTATTTCGTGTTTTTCTATCAGCGGGCGGATGAATTTTTTATAATACTGTGGTTCAGCTGTTTTTGGGATTTGTATATTCCACTTCGTAAAGAACGGGCTTAGTTTTTTGCCTTCCAGTTCTTCATCAAAATGATATAATCTGCCTTCTGCTATCAGGTAGCAGGGTTGGTTAGTTAAAAGTAATACCGGTTTATTAATGAATACAAGTTTTTCTTCTCCTACACGGAAAGTAGGGTAGTAGGTAGTGCCGTTTTCTTCTTTGTGAAAATGAAAAAATACGCTTACTTTTTCTTTTACTATCTCTATAGGTTCATGGGCAGGGTTGCCGGTTTTGCCGCGAAGGTAAAGTTCCTTGTTTTCGAGCAATCTAAGGCATTCCACCATCCGTTGTTCTATATAGGGGCGTATGGCATCTTTCAGTAATTCGTCCGTGAGGTATTTACTCACGAACTCATGGGGGCGCACTTCTTTCTTGCTGAATTTTTTTACAATTACCTCCATAGAATATTCGGTGGCAATGCGGATAATTTCCCTGTCGTCCTCATCCATGCCTTCGGCAAACACTTCAGCCGTGTGGGTATAGAGTTTCTGAAAAGTGAGCGAAAGCTTCTTTTGCTCATTCAGCTGCACTACATATGGCTCTATTACAGGCCCTAGCTCCGTGTCCGGGTGCAGTGTAAAAATGAGCCGATAAGGTTTTGAAGAATCTACTTTCAAAAAATTCTTTTTTAGTCAATCTACAAAGATAACAGAGATGTTGAAAGTATGGAAGATTGGGAGATGATTTTTAGATTAAAAATATTAATTCATTTTATATGAACTTCCTACACCCTCACTTCCCCCTCATAAACCCTTACTGCCGGGCCTTTCAGCCAGACATCAGTATAGTGGTTGTGGCCTTTGGCATGGAAGGTAACTTCCAGTTCGCCGCCGGGGGTATTTATATAGGTATTGAATTCACCTTCTTCGACTGAATGATATTTAGCATGGTTTGCAATAGCCGATGCGGTAACCCCTGTGCCGCATGAATATGTTTCGTCTTCGACGCCGCGTTCGTACGTGCGGACCTTAATATGATCGTGGGTGTCAGGTTCTACGAAATTGACATTAATACCATCTTTGCGATAAATATCATTGAAGCGGATGGCGCGGGCCTCAGGCACTACCAGCAGGGCATCTATTTCTTTACCGAAAACTACATAGTGCGGCGAACCTGTATTCAGGATGCGGACTTCATCGCCTTCCTTAATTACTTCATCTACATCCTGCATATGCAGGGATATATTTAGTTCATGAGAAAAAGGAATATTCATGCCGGTTATTTTTGCATCATGCGGCCCGTCTGTGGCAACAAAATGTGCTTTTTCAGTTATTATCCCAAGAAAATGTGCGAAGGCAACTATGCATCTGCCACCGTTACCACACATACTGCTTTTATTCCCGTCGGCATTATAATATATCATCCTGAAATCATATCCTTCCGCTTTTTGCAACAAAATAAGTCCGTCTGCCCCGATTCCAAACCGGCGGTGGCAAAGCCTGGCTACCAGTTCCGTATCCTTTTCCGGAAAAAGCAAAGACCTGTCATCAATAATGATGAAATCATTTCCGGTGCCGTGGTATTTGTAGAATTTTAAGATCATTGCCCTAAAAGTTTTAGTATTTCTTTGTCTGTAACAATTCTAAATGCATTGAATGCGTCTTCTTCTGTAAATTTATAATAATTTCCCCCCTTCAGCATATACAGATCACCATCAAGGCTGTAAAATTTAATATTATCGCTTTTATGTACACCATATAGCTGCAAATTGTTCCTGAAATATTTATATCCTTTGTAATGTATGGGTGATCTCCAAAATTCAACCTCAACACCAAATTCTACAGTTTTTGTTATTTTAGATTGCGATTTATTTTTCTCTCCATAAATTATTTGCGGAGATATTATTGTGTCCCGCATCAGTATATCTCCTTTAATAGAATCATTTTTTGCGGGATTTTGGGTGTAGCCATCACCCTTAGTGTACTCATCAGGTACATTTTCAAAATTATTTGATGCCCCCTGCACCAGTTCAGTATCGGTTGCTAAAGCGGTGCCTGTTGTTTCTTTATCAGAATGTTGAGTATCATTTGGCTTTGGTTTTTCAGCGATATATTTTATCGTATCCTTTTTAGGATTTATATTTTGTGGAAGTTTTGCGGGCGGTGGATTTTCCGGGACCTGGGTTATTGCACTTTTTTGCATTGAATCCCTATCAGATTTTAAACTTTCGGTATCATCATTCCGGCTTCGTATTAAATAGGCTGCCCCGCCAATACCAAGCGCAAAAACAGCAGCAATAGATAGTTTTACCCCGTTCTTTTTCCAAAAAGATTGACGCTGGTATTTTTTATCTTGTTTTTTATGGTCAGGTCCCATTTTATTATTCTCTCAGCTCAGGCTAAAACTATACACCTTTAACTATTGAATTATCATATAACAAATTTGTCATCTTAAGGTTGTTTTGTCCTCTCTGCGGGAGATCATCTCAAGTTTTTAACGCACTTTAACTATGCATTGCCTTTGTTTAACGTAATTTTAACCAAACAGCTGTAACAACGGGCATAATCTTTGCCGAAATTTGTAGTATAATAATTAAACACAAAGATATGTCGAATATTAAAAAATTTACGATGCTTTTGTTCGCAGCCATACTCGGTGGCGTAATAAGCGTGGGTGCGTATAAATTTACGGAGAAAACACCCAAAGGTTTTTCTTTTAGCAATGGCAGTTTCAAAACCTTTCCGGCCAGTTATGATATTAAATCTGTAACGGTGCCGACTTTTGATTTTGCTGATGTGAGTGAGGCGGTTACGCCCACAGTAGTACACATTAAAGTAAAAATAAACCCAGCAACCTCTGAAAATGAAGAACAGGGGCCTCACCAGATAAACCCTTTCGACCCTTTTGGAGGGTTTGAGTTTCATAATATGCCACGAGGGCCCGAGGAAGCAAGTGGTTCGGGGGTTATTATTTCTGCCGATGGGTATATTGTTACTAATAATCATGTGGTAAATGGCGCTGACAATATAGAAGTCGTATTATCTGACAAAAAGTCTTATAAAGCTGACGTAGTAGGCACAGATCCATCCACTGACATTGCACTTATTAAAATAAGCGCAAGTGATCTAACCCCAATAAAATTTGGGAACAGCGATAATGTAAGGGTCGGACAATGGGCCCTGGCTGTAGGTAATCCTTTTAACCTTACTTCTACTGTTACTGCTGGTATCATAAGCGCCAAAGGAAGGAATATCCATTTGCTGAGTGACAAACAATCTATAGAATCTTTTATCCAGACCGATGCCGCTGTAAATCCGGGTAATAGCGGGGGCGCTTTGGTAAATACACAGGGTGAATTAATAGGTATTAACACAGCCATTGCCAGTGAAAATGGCCAATATGCCGGTTATGCATTTGCCGTGCCGGTGAATATTGTAAAAAAAGTGGTAGACGATATTAAAGACTTCGGTGAAGTGCAAAGGGGTTTTATAGGCGTATCTATCCAGGATGTGGATTCTAAACTTGCTGATGATAAAGGACTTGCCAAAGTCGGCGGTGTGTACGTAAATGGCCTGATGGAAGGTGGTGCTGCCGAAGATGCTGGTATAAAGAAAGGCGATGTGATACTGAAAGCAGATGGCAAAGAAGTAAACAGCGTATCTGAACTCCAGGAACTGGTAAGCAGCCATAAACCCGGCGATAAAGTAGATGTATTGATTGACCGCAATGGTAAAGAAAAAGACATAGAAGTAACCCTGAAAAATAAAGATGGAAAAGTGGGCAAGGTTAACAGCTCGAATTCTGAATTGAAGAATGCACTCGGCGCTGAATTTGAAATGCTTGGCGATGCCGATAAAACTAAATTAAAATTAGAAAATGGTGTAAAAGTGGCCTCTGTTGGCAAGGGAAAGCTTCGTGAAGCCGGCATCCCTGAAGGTTTTATTATAACTAAAATAGATAAGGCTGCGGTGTTTAACTCCAATGACATTTACCGCATATTGGCAGATAAAAAAGGTGGTGTATTGGTAGAAGGCTACCTGCCAAATGGTGAAAAGAAATACTACGGGATGGAAATGTAAATTAGCTCAATCTCTTCATTATATATAGTCCTGAAAACGCCGGGGAGGTGATAATTCCCGGCGTTTTTTTTATTGGCTTTGTGTGTTTGTATTATTAGCTAAAGCCTCTCTTACAGATAGTATATACCTTCTTACTATTTCCTTATCAGAGTCGTCAAGATGAGCTTTTCTTGACATTTTGTCAATCAACGGGAGCCATTCATCTTCCGAATAATCATTTATGTCCTTAGCGTCATGGCATTTTGTGCATTGGTTGTTATAGATATCCTGACCCGCCCTTAAAGATTCAATAGTAGCATCCGGCCACCGCTTTTGCGCTATGGCGATAACAGACTCCTTTGAATGGGGTGGGGGAGTGGCAGTTGAGGTTGCTGTTTTTTTAGGGCTGCCACAATGATATAAACTCATAGACAAAACTATACTGATGCCCGCGACAGCAGCTAATCTCAAATTCATTGACTAATATTAATTAAAAAGGGTTCGTTCGCTGCAAATATAGCGCGGAGCGTAAAATAAGGTGTTGCAACACCTGTTAAGATATGTTAATAAATAAGAAATAGAAGGGCTTATTTCTTATTTGCAGCTTTTTGGGCGATCCGGTATTCGCGTTCCGCCAGAATATAACGGGTTACAGATTCTTTTTCCTGATCGCTAAGTTTGGCTTTTACAGCCATTTTGTCAAGCACTTTCTTCAGGTCGTTTTCAGAGAATTTTGTGATATTCTTTGGCCCATGGCATTTTTCGCATTTCGTTGTTAAAATAGTATATCCTGCGTTCATAGATTGTATATTAGCGTCAGGCCAGTGTTTTTGAGCCACTGAAACCTCTTCATTGGTTGGAGTAGCTACCTTAAAGGTAGAACATTGGTAAAAGGTGGCGCTGGTGGCTATTGCAGCAAGCATATATCCAATTTTCCTGATTATCATGTAGTTAATTTTTTAATTGTATCTATTGATATAGCAAAAATAGAATAAAAGATTGAAACAGATGTTTAGAAATCTATTACCGGATAGTATACATTAGGAAAGTATCCCCTTTTATAAAAAAGCCCTGCAATTTTCTGCAAGGCTTTTTTTGTTATTTCGTTCAGGGCAAAAATTTTATTCCCCTATGTAAGCTTGTATGGTACAGTCATTTGAAATTCAGGTATCTCAACTTCAAAAGTAGACCCATCGCCTGTTTTTTCCATCAAATATGTGCCGTACATTTTTCCCATTTCTGTCTGCAGGTCGCAACCGGAAACATATTCATGCTTCTGACCAGGCTCCAGCACCGGTTGCTGGCCTATTACTCCTTCACCCTCAACTTCTCTTTTCGCGCCATTACTGTCTATTATATTCCAATGCCTTCTTAGCAGTTTTATTGTATAGTCATTATTGTTCTCAATAGTGATGCGATAGGCGAATACAAAGTGGTTAGAATCAGGATATGAGGCAGACTCCTGGTAAAATGTGTCAACACTTACTTTTACATCGTGTGTTATTGCTTTGTACATTTTACCTATATTTAAAACTATAATAGCAAAAAGCCTTCCAAATTTTATCGCCGAACAAAAAACTTCTTGCTTTGTTGCGGGCCTTTTACTTTAAACATTTTAATAGGTAGTCAATCTAACAATCTTAATTAATAACTCAATAACCCAATAACTCCACTCTTTGCGCTAATTTGCTAAAAAATATTTTTTTGAATTGATTAATTAATTTTTATCTTTGCAAATATTAAAAAAAGGTTATGAAAAAAATAGCAGTATTATTTGCGATGCTTATAGGTATAGGGATGATGTTTTCTTCCACCTGCAAAAAAGACCCATATGAAACAATATCCCCTATTGATACAACTGGCGGTGGGATAATAAACACAAAGCCGACTAAAGCTGGGTTTACAGTATCAGTACAGGATAGTTCAAATCAAACCAGCCAGGGAGATATTGGTGGAGCATATGTATGTATTTTTCCAAGGCAGGGGCTAATGGATTCTGCAATTATTGCACATGGTACTGAAGTGCAATGCCTTAATCCTCCTTATACCCTTACGACTGGAACACTTGGTGATTATACGGCTGTTGTGGGGCCTTTTCCAGCAGCTACCGCTCCCGCACAAACAACCTATTATATATGGGCAGAAAATCCTGTAACAGGTAGGACGGGTACCGGCTCAATGAGCGTAAGCGCCTGTAAATCATGCGCAGCTACAAATAATACGGTAGTTATTTTATATTAATACAAAGAGATTAAAGTATAAAAAAACCGGCTTCGTACTGAAGCCGGTTTTTTTGTGGGACGATTTAAAATCTTTACTATCTATTCCACTACCAATTTATTTGTCAAATAAACCCCTTCGCCTGATAAAACAATGAAGTAAACCCCTGAAGGCAAATTATCACGGGCAATGCTAAAACTATTTTCTCCTGCCTGCAAATCGAGGGAATGGGGCGCTTTTGCGGTATTCCCATTCATATCTACAAAATTAAACTGCATATGCGCCGGGGAACTTACTGTTACTATAAAAGTCGAGGTATTGAGCATCGGATTTGGGTATAGGGCCATATTTAGCTTCGGGTTTAATTTCTGCATTCCTGTTAGGGTATTATAGGAATAGCTATAAATGAGGTAGTTGCTCAGTGAACTGCCTGTATCGTATGTTGTTTGCGTGTCATTGCCATTGGCATCGTAGGTATAAGTGTATTTTGCCATTGTAAACCATGAAGTGCTATTA
>Ga0302280_1001879_pt1 | contig 16841 bp, 6 predicted proteins | sample III_Fen_E1_1_FD_198771 | JGI IMG/M metagenome (GOLD analysis project Ga0302280, IMG submission 198771) | Peat permafrost microbial communities from Stordalen Mire near Abisko, Sweden - III_Fen_E1_1 | ecosystem: Environmental > Terrestrial > Soil > Wetlands > Permafrost | place: Sweden: Abisko... | reverse complement strand
TCTTAACAAACACTGCCTGTTTCACTACATCTGCAACCGCCACACTTGAGTTGGCTTCCATGTATGCACACACACCAGATGCATCATGAGTCCCAATTGCATCATCTCCAGTCTCCATTGTCATATCATCTAACTCTGCCAGTCGTTTTTGTCCTTTGCCGCATAAATCCGTGATCTGTGTTGTCATATCTCCCACCAGCTGTGATGTATCTTTCACGATGGATCTGATCTGTGAGTCCCTTTCTTGTGTAATTTTTTTGCACGCGAGCGCCTGTTTCACTCGTTCTGCTTCTATCTCTGCTTGGTGAGCTGCATTCTGGTATTGGATCTGTTCCTCTTGTAAAACAATATGATTTCGTAACTTCTCAATCACTAGTGGTGCTGTATTATTAGCATGTTCTTGTCTTGTTTTCAGTTCCTCTAGTTGTCTGGACAATTGAGTCCTCAGTTCTTCTTTGTGTACATTACTTCTGGATATCTCCAACTGATACCTATCATTTGCCTCTGATAATTGTTTGTCTCTCTTTGCCAACATCTCCTCTAGCTTGTGGATTCTGTATTGTGTTTTAATGTTGATACCGACTGATGCGTCCATTGGTTGTGAACCTACCTGTGCAGCAGCTGTTATATTAGTATTCATTCTCTTACGTAGACGCAATGATTCCTCTGTTGCATGAGCCTCTAGCATCATCAAGTCATCTTCGGTTTCAGCGAGTGTTCGTTTTCTCTTATTGTTGACTTTGTGTTCCCCTGTATCTGCAACTGTTGCGCATACAATGACTGGTTTATGTACACTGAGTTCTGTTGTATCACACGGTGTACCCATGACAATGGTCGAATTGGCTGTGAGTATTTGTTTTATCCGATTGAAGTTTGAGTTGTACGCAGCAGCCATGAATTTGGGAAAGAGTGTGGCCGTTGTACACTCTACTGATGGTGATGGAGATGATGATGGGAGTGAGTTATCTGGTGTGTTCATAGTTATGTTGTTATTAAACATAGTCTGTCTGTATCCTGCTGCATCCTTACAGAATGGACATCGTGTGTGCCTCTGTGCGCACAGGTTACAGATGCCACTGGATTGATTCAGTTGGCGAGAACAGCAGCCAAGATGGACATTGCCCACGTTGCTACATCCATCTGTTTTGCATTTGAATCCATCTATTATCTGTAAGAATGCCTCTTGTATTTCTGATGCTTCATCTATGGTTTTAGCTGATACACCAGCTTGTTTTATCTCTTGTATCCATTGCTGTACAGGTGTGCGTACCGTGTTATGCTTATCAACTAGTGTGACAGACGGGTTAAGTGTCTGAAAACGGGTGCAGGCCATGCCATCTTCCAACAACGACTGTGCGTCAGTGTACAACGGGGCTCTGGTTGTAACAGTCTCCATTGTAATAGTGTGTAAATGTGTATGTATACACAGAAGTACACTCCCTGTGGTATATGACACTATATGCTACTATACACTTAATACCACATACTTTATATATGTGGGTGCATGTATATGACTAGCTAGAGAGGTGTGTTATATTGAGTGTGCAATAGTGTATCTCCGGTACAGCAGATAGAGATACAACAAATCAACGGTGTGAGATATGGAGATACTCACATATACATGTATGTTGATAGTATGTACAACAATGGATGCATGTGAAGTGGACAGTTAACACACATACGAGAGTAGAATGAGTGTATTTGAATTAAAATTTTAATTCATTTCTAGAATTATATATCTAAATTTAGAATCTGGAAAATGACTGAGCACAGTCATTAAGAATGACTGTAAACCAGGTTTACCTGAAGGTCATGTGAAAAGTAGTGGGTAAAATAAAATAAACAAACAGAATCCACCACTTCAACCTATTAACTTTGAAAAGGTCAAATTCAAACACATGTCCAAATAGAGATGCAGTGTGCTAACTGTGCACTTAGCAGTATTTATAAATAGAAGGAGATACACTTATTAATGTGTGAATACTATGTGCACTATACTCGTATCGTATTTATCATATACGCTATACAACAAGTGTGCATTGTAAATATGTAGATATAAGGCATCTCACATCATATTATGTATACATTGTATTGCAGGATTATCTCACATACACATCGTTTGTTAACACAATTGGTCAACATGTCAGTGCCACGCTCAGTATTTGTGGCCATTCTGGTTGTACTGTATTGTGCACAGTTAGCATACGCGCAAGCAGGGCCAGTTGAGCCTCCAAATCGTCTCAGTTCCTCGTCCACTGGTGATTCGTTTGACAACACAACCGATGCAACTGGTACATCATCTGATGACAATTCAACAGACCTATGTCCTCCCGTTGACGTCTGTCCTCTGCCAGTAGTGTATCCTTATAGTTGGCAATCATATTATCCATTCATCTGGGACCTGAGTCAAGCTCCATATGAAATACATGGTGCACCGTTACAGTTTTACAGGGATCCTGCAGGAGCCATGTTGTACCTACAATCGCTTGCACTTGGCGCTGCATCAAACTTGCATGCGAGTGCGCTAGTAGTCGCTGTAGTATCGCTTGCTTCTGTATTGTGTGCAACGTTTGTTCATTAGTTGTGTTTGCAGATATATCTATTATTGTATTTGTGTTGTATGTTTTTTTGTTTAATCGCAATGTACAAATAAATATCAGTATTCGTTTTTGTATATGTACAATAATGCACGCAAACACGCATACAAATATAGAACAATGGGGTAGTTAATTGACTGGAACGCGTTGAAGCGACAGCATTGGGAAGGTTGAGATGAAGTTGTCCAGGGCTGCATTGGCATTCAGTGAACTGGACTGTTTGAATATGTACGTGACAACATCATTTAGTGTAGATGCATGATCAGATTCTACATGTATGAAATATAGATGTCCTAGTCTGCGGGGTATACTTGGATCTATCAGTGCCCGTAGCGTCAGTTCACTTCTGTGTGATGTAGTGGAGGGCATCCTATGGGCTAGTTGCTTGGGTGGATATATTGCTAGTTGTTGAGCTATGCCCACGAATCCATCATTGAATCTGTACTTTTGATCTTTGTCGAATCCTGCTACAAAGGCTAGAACGAACTCCACGAACCATGTTGAATACAGTGGAAACCTGTATGCAGATAATGGCCACGGATACGGCACTGTACAATCTGTCACCAAGTTCGTATACAGTATATTTGGATTGAGTGTGTATGGGAAATATTGTTGTCTAACAAACGATTCACTGTAGTAAAAGTATTTATCGTAGAATGGTATGACCTCTGCCTTGCTGATCAAAGGGAACAACGGACGTTCCAGTGCCTCTTTGTGGCAACACCTTGGGTTGAATATCTGTAACATGATGGGAAATTGATGGCTAAATGAAATGTAGAACACGATCCACTTGAGCCACACCTGGCCGAACCACCTGAGTGGAAAGAAGTACCACTTGTTACGAGATGGATCTGTATCATAACGAGGAAAGACGTAGTCAGACATGACGATGCCACCAAACGGTGCACTGATCGCTGTTATGGTCGCAAACCATTTGTTGCGCTTTTTATCCTTTTTAAGAGACACTCCTGGCACTTCATTGGCTCTGATTAGTTTCTCGATTTGGTAGATCGTTGGTGCTCCAATAGAATGGCCAATGGCATGCACAGGGTGATCTGCATCCCACTGTGGATATGCCCCTTTGAATGTAGGACCTCCTTCAATTGGAACAGTGCCACCCTTCATGTAATAGTATAACCAGAGAGCTCGCTCTTCTACCTTCCCAAAGGCTGGCATTTCTGCATGCAGTATGGTGCGCTTTGTCCCGGTTAGTGGTGAGAAGGCAGCCCAATACTGAAGGCCAAATAGTTCATTCTGTATGAAACCACTCCACCCAGTGACCAGCAGCACTGGATATCCATCATCACTCAGCTTGACTTCTGTTCCATTGTGGATGCGCGTGCCAATTCTAAAACACAAGGCATTGTACCAGCGTATTATTGTGCTTAGCACGATTGATAAAACCGGGACCGCAACATCTAGAACCTTTGATGTGATACGATGTGCCATATCACTTCCATCTCTGAGATGTACACTCATGTGTGTGAGTCACTGTGTGTGTATTCATGTGTATGTGTGTATATAATGTCAACTGCATACACTTAGTAATATATGTTATTTATTGGTTGACACAATGCAATGTGCAATTATGCTAATGCGAATGCGGATGCGTGTAAACAAGCGAATGGTTCATTGTGATGGGTTAGAGTGTGTAGGATCGGCTTTGAATATGGAGTCTGCCAGCTTCAGTAATGTGTCTTCATTCTTCATGATACCACCTCTTGTGTTGATTAGTTGCTTGACTTCTTCTGGTGGATCCAGATTCGTGTGTAGAACACGTGTGAGCAACATCGTCAATCTAGACAGTTTCAATGTAGTGTCTGGACGGTGGTTATGGTGTACAGCGTCTCCATCCTCTAGTTGCCCAATGTCGCAACAGCAGAATACATGTACACATCGATGTAGTATCTCTGGAATATGTAGGATATACGCTCTTTCCAGTGAAATTGGCCACTTAATATTTGTGAGGCTCACTTCCTTGAAATAGTTGTTTCGCAACGTGCAAATTAGCCAATGCATTGCATCCATGAGACTTCTGTACATGACGATCAGCGCTGTATCCGCAGTGACCATAGTTCGCGTATCCAGTGATAAAACAGTGCACTCAATGATTGCATGCAGTAACTTTGTAATACTTGGCAGGGAGAATGGAATGTTAATCCTGTGATGAGCCTTTGCTACAACATCGTCCAGCACTCCAATTGCAGTAGGGTGATTGATTTTGAATATGTGCACATTCACAGTGTTCCAATGCGCCTTCATTGTCCACTTGAGATCTGCTTCTCTCTCGTGTGCTATGATTGGTTCCATTACTTTCATCATGTTAGACAAGCGTGGGAATGGGGCCAGGAATTTAAAGGGACCATCTGGAACACTTTCAGTTGTTTCTGTATTTAACATATCTTCGTCTGGTGCACTTATTGCTGGTGGTATATTGACTCTAATTGGTACATGAGCAGGTGTGCGCACAATGGATCTGAACGCATCCAGTTGCATGTAGGTTGGGTTACTGTGACGCGCAGATTGGTATGCAAATGGGTTCATCGGTGGTGTTCCAGTTAACACTGGCGTGGCCGTTAGAATGCGCGGTGATGGACTTGACGTGACAGCGAATGGATACATTAATGCACCAATGGAATCAGCGCGCGTGGTTAAACTGTTAGATCTGCGAGCAACCGTTGAGATTGGACTGGCCTGGAACATTACATTGGCATTGGTGTGTCTGAGTGGAGTTGGTGGATCTTTACTTGATGTAGGCATCGCTGGGCTACCAGCATAATTATATACAGGAACTGGTGGAACATATATTATGTGTGTTGGTTGTCCTGGCAGTCTGCCTGGTGGTACGTTGTGTGCAGTGGTTGTAGCCGTGGTTGCGGTGCTCTCCCTACTAGCAGACGGTATGCATGGCTTGGTTGGATGCATCTTTCCACTCCAATCTACCTTGTATGCAAAGGAATCGTGTCCCCAGATGAGGACAGTTGATATTGTGGGTTCTCTTCTGCGTTTATTTCCAGCGAGTGATGGGTATCTGTCAATACTAACTCCGTTAATTAAATCAGAAGCCATGGAGATGGTAGTGGTGCCTATTGGGCGTGTGGTATATGGCTATAGTGTGATCACAGTTCACATATACATGTACACAGAAGACACTCGAGGTGTATAGTATGGGAGATGCACTCTAAATTTAGGGAGATGCACTTTTCAAATTGCATCTCCTTTAAGTGTATCACTTTTAATAAAGTATAATACTACAACGCGTATTTTACATAATGATATGTGTGCATACACAAGAGATGCAGTGATACAAGTGTACACTTGTGATTGCCTATGATATCATTGATACACTATGCATTGCATACTAACTTGTATTCTCACACTCCCACCCTCGTAATCACTGGCATAACCATGACACTGGATCTGAGCAATACGTCTGAATGGAAACAGAATGGGGCATACGCTGTATCCATTCGCTATCGTAATACGTACGCACCAATTAATGGACAAGGACATGTGTTGATACCCGCTGATGTGCAATACAAAATCCAAATCAAGAATACATCTATCATGGGTGCACATCTGACTATGGTCCTGGATGGCAAGGTTATGACTTATGACAGCGGTCAACCAATTATATACAAGGTAAACTCAATTGTAGAGAGTAAGGGTATTACTACTTGGTCCACAAGCAAGAATGGTTCTGGGTGCTTTACAGTGGATCCAATCGTGAATGGAAAGAGCAAGAGTGGTATGTCTGCAAATCAGCCAGTCAATGGACTCATTCAGTTGATTATCACACCAGAGAAGATCAAGGGCCGTGAAACTGTACAGGAGAAGACAGTACGTGATTGGACTGGTGTTGATGTTTACTCTGATCGCCCTTCTATCTTTTCGGAAGAAAGCGGTCCGTCTGGTTTTGGTGGAGGATTTACGTTTAACTCTCTTGGTACTGAGCCATATGGGTTGCAACAATCGGGCACCAGACCTGTTTTACGCAACCATGATGAGTATAGTTCCAGAACTGCAATGCGAGAATCGAGAGATCGAGAGAGCAATTGGTCATCTGGTGCTGTTCCGTCTGCAATGCCACTAAATCACGTGCGTCAAATGGATAACCGTGGACCATCATATGGATTTCATCCTCAACAACCATCGTACAGTGCGCCTCCATCATCATTAATTGTACAACCTGCAATGGAGTTATCAAGACCGACTGATAACAATAATGCAACTGTTAACTTTGGCCAGGCCGTGACATCATTGACTGGTGTATCTGATCAGACATTCAAATCATGTAAATTACTGGATGTGGTTGAGTCTGCGAAGATTAAGATAGAATTGCGCATTGTTGCTGTATTGGAAAGTGATATAGAAAAAATTCGTAATCCATACAAGCCAGTGGATGGTATCACGTTCACTGACACAACAATGCCAACCGGTGGTTCATCCCTGCCACCTATGCCACGTGCTATCTAATACTCGCACACATTCTTGATTATATATCATACATACACAGTTGTAGCTGTGTCATCATAATTCTTTGTATTCATACACCTTATTGTATATTTAATAAAACTCACTTAACTTATTTGCAAATGGTATGCGTGCATACACAAGAGATGTAGTGATACAAGTGTACACTTGTGATAGCCTCTTACAACCATGTATGGTTAGTCATTCTATCTAGAACTCATCACTTTCATCATTAGATATTTCATTGTGATACATCAATATTTACGAGTCATCATGAGTAATGCTCAGCAATTCGGTCATAACAATGTTTCCCAGTATCAAGATGAGAGATACGGAAAGATGTATTCGTTCAATTCAAATCAAGTGAATGGCATATACCCTGGGCCTGAGGATATACCACCTGAGGTGTGGAGAGGCTTTCAGAATTCCAATGTTAACGAAGCAGTGAAGCCACTTGTCACCACATTTCACAACGACCACAAGGTGGCATTCGAGTATGGGGATGCCTTGGACTACATGGGGAGTAAAAAGGTGTGGATTCAAAAGGAATCAATACAGGGGCGTTCCAAAACGAAGCAGTCATGGGAGGTGGTGAATGAAGACTTTGTTTACTGTCCTACACACAACAATGTTGTACTTAAGCCCATACATTTTGATAAAGAGGTAAAGTCTGGACAATATTTAGTATCTTGTGGTCTGTGTCCATCCACTGGAAAGGGTCCAGACTTTGTTGGGCAAGGTAGCCAGAGTTCATTGAATGAAACAAGATTAATCTGGGCAGCTTCCTACAAACAATTAGCGGAGCAGTCTCAAAAAGAACTGAAAGCATTTCATACATTGAAGTCTGTTGGCTCAGCTGAGTTTGGCAATCCAAGTCAACCGAATAACGCTCGCAACCACGTGTTAGCCAGTGCTGATATGGAAACAGCCACCGCACCCAGTCTACGACACGGATTAGCTGCATTTAACAAACAAAACAGTAACAGGAACATGAACTCAAACAACACTAACAATAATGATAGTTCACAGTCAAATGACTGTGAAATGATGGGAAGTAGCTACACTGAAGAGGAAAAGGTGGCCGAGTTGCTTCCTGCACCTGCTGCATACGACGAGGAGAAGTGGAACCTATCTCGTTCATATGATGTTGAGCCAGGAGACTATGATGCAAATGCATTGTCTACGTGGAGCAAACTATACACTGATTTGTTAACCATTAACACTATTGAGAAGCACAATTGGCATGTGTATACAAATAAGATATTCGTGATTGGTATGAATGTCAAACGTACACGTCGCAGGACAGATGAACAGAAGAAGGAGCTGGAGACACATCAACAGGATGCGGATAGTCGTGGATGCCTGCATACTCTGCGTGACTTTTGTCATATGCACAATACGCTGGGTGATCTGTATCCATGGAAGAACTTAACCAGGTACAATCCAGAGTGTGGAAAATGCTATATGCGCAATGATGTAGTGTCACACAAACCAGTACAAGCCACTCAGAATGGTGCAGCGATGATAGCAAAGCCACAAGCGTTGACTCAAGAAGAAGAGGATGCATTTTTGGCCAAATTCGTACAGAATGCACAGATTGAAAGAGAAGAATTGGATCACAGTCATACTGTGCCTAGTGATGCACAGTTGGATGACATGAACCCAGTATTCGATCACAGAGTGATGCAGACAGGCATGCAAGGGTACCAAGAGAACACCAACATGGAAGACATTATGTAATAATGCATTTATGCTTTATTGTTTTGTAACATACACATGCACACATGTACACATACACACACTCAATTGAAATAAACCAAGTTTGCAGAATTAAAACAAAAGGAAGAATGTGATCGCGGATGCGGGTATCGATCCCGCTACCTCTCCCAATAAGCAGGAGCGCTCTACCTTTTGCGCTAATCGGCTACTACAAACTTCCAATGTATTGTACATGATATGTTTCTTATGAATGAAATACAGTGATGGGGGTTATTATTGAATGTTCATGTTCTTGAGGCGAGCAATGATGCAATCTGACTCATGTCCCTTGGCGAACTCTTTGTAGCAGTCTGGGGTACAGCAGCCTTTCTGCTCACACGACTGACACACATACCAATGCTGGCCCGGCTGGCTTGTATATGTTCTTTTGCATCCTTTGTTACCACACTCAGTATCGAAGCGCACAAAGAATTGCATTGGCATGTACACCTTCTTAACCTGTCGTATAGTCTTGCCTTTATTCACTGGATCTGGTGAATCCACCATCTTGGCCACACACATGACATGTGCATCCTTGTCTGTTGGATCATCATCATGTGAGTGCAGACAATCCTGATGATTGTATATATCCAGATATCTATTCATATCTATGTGGTGAATTCTGTCACTGTCTAGTGGCACAGGCCTAGCCCTACCGAGATCAGTCAGCCTTGGGTTGCAGATACGCTCGCGTAGCATCATGCGCTCTTTATCTGTAAGCATGACAATCACAAGAGCTTGTGTCTTTGGCTTCTTAAGCGGGGCTTTGTTTGTATCTGGCAACTCTGCTTCTCCTGCTGTTCTTGTTAGTTCTTGTTGTTTATTATCATTTGATGTGTCCATATTATTAGATGTATTATTATTAGAGTTATTATTATTATTGGATGTACCAATACGTACGATATTAAGGCGAGGCTTAGTCTGCACAACTGGTGTTGCCATTGGTTGTGCATTTGATTGTATGGATTGTACAATGGGTGCAATGCTTATATTATTATTATTTAATACTTCAGTTCTCATTAATTGTATTTCTGTGTTGTGTACTCTCAGCCCAGTTACTATTTCACTGTCGTTGCGTGTCATTGCCTCTGTGGTTAATACATCAGTTGGTGCATTCCGAAGTGCATCAGTTTGTACATGTCCCAAAAATTCATGCTTTTGCTCTCCATCCATTTGTTCGTACATTCCTATCATCCCTGGCACCAATACTTCCTTCAACTCATGTTTGCATTCTCCTACTGCCAACTTACGGTTAACTTCAACGATTAAACTTGATGGATGTGCTTTTTGTATATGTACTTGTGCATCCAAGTCATCGTGTGCTCTCCTTTCGGCGTGTGCTTTGCCCTGTCTTCTGTCTATTCGCTGTTTTGTTCTAGCAAACGAATCTTGCTTATTTGAGCGTTTCTTGAATTCCTCACTCCATACCCCGACTTTCCCATCATCATCCTTGTCAATTGCGCTATCCTGTTCTGATTCTGGTGCCAATGTTGGATTGCCTTCTATATCCAATACAGGGCTACCATCTGGATTTGTTTTATACTTAGGTTTCACGTCTTCTGCTTCAGATTCACTGTCCGACTCTTCGCTGTCTGACGCATCTGGAAACTCTTCTTGAAACTTATCCCATGTATCTGATGTTTGAATAGCTGTAAAGCGATGTTCATTTTTACTTACTGCTATATTCACAGCGTGCTTTGGGTACCATTTGTTTTTTTTAACTTTAGTCATAGCATCTTGCATCATGTGTACAATATTTAAGTCTGACAATGATTTCATATTGTCCAAGTTATAACTCCATAATCGTTCATCTTTATCATACTCAGATGTGAACATGAGTAACGCGTGAAAGTCTTCCAGTGTCTTATCATCTACCAATTTATACTCCATCAACATCTCTATCTGCTTGACAGCGTAGCGTACCAGATCAATACTGAGTGTATTTGAGTCGGGTACTTCTCCGTCCTTTTTACTCTGTTTGTACATTCTTTTCTGTATATCGTCACTTTCCTCTTTTATTTTCATATCCCAGTACTTATCGTACTTTTCTTCTTTGATCACACGATCTTCTAACTCTTCTATAGACTGCTCAACGATGTCTAGTACTGTCTCCTTTGATATATAATAGGTACATCCTGCATCCCTTTCTTTATTTCGAAAGAATGTTTTCCTAGCAGTGGCTACATCGGTTTCACCATCTTCCCTTGGAATTACACCAATTACCCGATTTACGAAATCTTCTTCGATATCACATTTCAGCTTTACTAATGCCTCAGTTGGGCATATAACAGTTCGAATATACATCTCATACTTATTTGCTGATATCCCCCAACGTTTCAGTATTTCTTGTATAGTTTTGTCATTGTCTTCGATGGCCTCTCTGCGACGCGGTAACTCAAATAAGTATGGAATGCTTTCATCATCTAGTCCGTATATATTTGATATATTATCTTTATTCTTTATCAACTCTATCCGATTTGTAACCAATACTTGTTTTCTTTTGATGACTTGTTCTCTTCGTTTTAGTTCATCATTTTCAGTTGACCATTCCTTGTTTCTTTTCTCTTTAGCAGCTTCTGTGAGGGGAACTGTGGATGGTCTTTTGATTGGATTTTTCAGATTACTTTCTTTGGTTTTCGCCTCTGCCTTCTTTAATTCCATTTTTACAGCCCTTAACTTCAGCTCTAGATCAGTAGGTTCTGTGATTTTTGTTAGTTCTCTCTCGAATATTATCAATTCATCCTCTCTAACCTTTCTATCACCTATGTTAGCTAGTGCCTGCTGCATCTGTTCAGATGTGCTGATAAGGGAGTGTGTATCACTGTTTGATTTATCTTCTAGTTGCTGTTTTAAATCAGCGATCACAGTTGTCAGATATGCACGTTTATCTTCATGTTGTTTATCTTCCACTTCTTCTTTCATATCCGCCTGTGATTTATCATTGTTTACGTGTAGCCAAATACGCTTGTACATGACACTTTCATCCTCTACTAATTTAACCAGTGCTTGTTGTGTGTCACATGCAGTTCCCAATATCGCCAAATCGGCAGGTCTTATAGTTTCTTCTCCTGCTATATTCACACAACAGAATAGATCCGACAGTTCATCTAGGTAGTAATTAAAATGTGTAGTTAGATCGATCAGAGATACAGCATCTTTTTTTATGTGTTTTGCGAGTAGCCCTTTGAAGAATTCGGTGAGTTTAACAACTGTATTCAGATATCCAGGTCCTCTGTTATTTATTTGTTCCGTTGTCTCTACGTTAAACACTGTCGATGAATACGCGGAGTCATTCACAATCTCAGCAATGGTCAAACGTGGAATACCAGGATTAACCAATGTTGATAAATCCTTAAGTTCGTTGCATACTATGTCCACGATGTGCTGTCTGACCGCCTTGGCCTCTGGTGTTGCATTTTCATCATCGCTCTCCATATCTACATCATCTTGATCCTCTTTGGATTCCATACGGGTATTGGTTTGAGCCTTGACCTTATCTATGGTTTTAGTATTCTTTGTTGTCTGTGAACCTTTGGTGATGTCACTTTTCTTCTTTGATTCCTGTTTCACTTTTAATATTTGAACTACATATGGTTTGTATGTATGTTCTACTGATAGAACACTGTCCAATTTTGTCCAGAATTCAATCGGGAGAATTGAGCGCCGGTTGTCCAATCGACACAGGAACTCTGGTATATTTATGACTCGGCGGATATTACGCATATTCACTCGTTCGCCATTGATTACAATTGTGTCTATGTTCAACTGGTCTTTGTATTTTTGTGAATTCACTTCTGCTGTATCAGTTGATATGTCTACATTTAGTATACGAATTGCCCATTGAACTGTTGCGTCTATATCAACTGTTGGTGTGGATTGGGCACTGTCGGCATAGACTTTTACATCTTTTATATTATGTAGAATAGGAAGTCTGAACTGTGCCAACTCCGAGTCACATATCTCCTTGAATATTTTCTTGGTTGATCTGTCAAGATTTACATATGTTCTCTCTGTTACTTTATCTTTGTTCCTTTGTTCATTGTATTCATCCATCAGTTTGTTATAACTAGATTCCTTTCCTCTTTTAACAGGTTTCTTGCGATTTATCGCAAATAGAAAGTTCCCAGATACTCTGTAATTGTACAGTTCATAGAATTCAATTAATTCTGGTCCTTTATTTTGTGGGAATACGCTTGCAAAATCGATTGGGTGCAATTCTGCACCACTTGCGCCGACATTTGAATTGGTTGACGTGTCATCTGTCATTTCGACATCATCACCCTCCTTTAAATCTGATATGTCATTATCATCCGACATGTCCATTTCGATTGTGTGTGATTGTGAACAAAGTTATGAGTGACTGGTATGGGTTATTCAATATACTCAATGTGGATATACAATCACTATAAACAGGTTGATTCATATATCATTTTGTTTATTGCGTACATGCTAACAAGCATACTAGACAGTGTATATCAAATATATAATACATTTAGATATGTATACAGTGAATCATGTATTTGCTCGTTCAATTTCATCCACCGATGGATCATATTCAACCAATTGTTTGTATGTCTTTGATACCTTCTTTCGTTTGTATTGAATGAACGCTGTCATTAAATTCTCATTGCTAACTAAGATATCACCTGGCTTTATCTTCGTTTTGTGTGCTGGCTTTGGTAGATTCGCGAGATCCAGCATTTCTTTGTCCAGGTCGCGATTGGTTGAAGACGGTACTACTGGACGTGATGCTAATTGTCTGGCATCTTTGATTATATTATCAAGATCTCTGTTACTGTATCCTTTGGTTTTAGTTGCAACCAACCGAATAGTATCGGATAATGCAGAATTTGCTGCAATGCTTGTTGTAAGATATAGTTTCATTAGATCTACTCGATCCTCGAGTGATGGCCTTGGAATATATATTTCTTTATTCAATCTACTCAAGAAAGCATCGTCAAGTTTTTGTGGGTTATTCGATGTTAATAATACATAACACTGTTCATAGACTCCATCTCTAGTCAGATCCAGTCTTTCCAGTAACATATCTGTTATCCTTTTGTATACTTCATGGTCACCTTTTGATTCTCTATCTGGGATTAGATCAGATACTTCATTAATAATTAGCATACTTGGGCTATTCAGTACAAATGTATCCCAAAGCACTTTCATTTTAGCCTCAGAATCACCCAAATATTTAGAAACCAATGTTTCCGCCTTGACTTCATATGTGGTACATTTTGTAGTGGCGGCAAGGCACTCAAACAAGCGAGTCTTGCCAACACCCGGTAGACCATAGAATAATATATTGTGGGTTGAGTTATAAGTTGTATCAGGTCTTAATACTGATGTAATAATAGATTCAAATAACTCATTTTTTATTGCACCTAAACCAACAACATCTTTCCATTGTAATGGCCGATCAAACCTTCTGCGTATGTTTTTTTCAATATCCTTGCGTATTGCAACAAGTTCATCGGTTGGTATTGGATCATCGATCTCTAGTTGTTCACGTATTAATTTAGAATAATCTGTGTCAACAACTGTATGAGTACGTGCTGGTGTATTATTGACGGCTGGTACATTACTGACGATATTCTGTTTACATTCTTTCATGATATCCTCTGACTCAGATATACACTCTGTTATCAAATTTGTTATTAACCTTTTAGTATCTTGATTATTATTTAAGCATAGATCAGTGTATAGCCGATGCAACGCAGTCTTGTACTCCGTCAATATGACACTGGTTTGACTTTTAGCAATGCGTGCTAATCTTGCACCGTGTAATAATATAGTTCCATCTGATTGATAGCTATTCATCCCAGATCCACTCTGTTGCTTGATATCAATCACGTCCGACTTGACTTTAATCAAACCGGATTTATCTACTGTATCTTTTTCTTTGACAGTCTTTGGTTTAATCTTATCCATTTTGTTCTTGTTGTCTGTCTTGTTGACCATCGGTTTAACTTGTGGTATACTGGGTGTAATTATCAATTCAGATTTAGATGAGGTTTCAACTGGTAGAACAATTGATGGATTCAAAGTTGTTGAGATGCTTGTGATAGCTAGAACCGGGTTGGATACACCAGGTGATGTATTAATAGAGAAGTTACTAATTAATGCGGCCTCTGTTTCTGTCAAGGGCTTTGTTTGTATGTACTTATTGAACCAAACTGGATTTGTTTGTTTTGTGAATAACAAACATGCTCGTATGTACGATTGTCTATTCCAGTCTTTTGGTATAACATTAGGAACAGTACAGTCTGTCGGCAATCCTGCGTCAGCTTTTATGATACGACTCGTATCTGATTCTGTTGCCAATAGATCTTCTAAATAATCCGACAGTGTATCATCACTCATATAGATCCTATGTTGCTTCAGTACATATGGAATCTTAGCTGGTTGTTCACTTGACACTATTATTGGTATTGGTACTGGTTCTGGTGTATGGTGTACATCGATAGGAATTGGTCGATCTATAACTGGTTCTGTGACTGGTGCACTTTGCTTAGCGTCTGGTTGTACAATCTGCAAGTCGGTGTTATATATTCTAGGTTTGTTGACCTGTGCACGAAACTGATTGTATATGTAAATGATGAGTTTGTTTTCCTCCATTTTCATATTGAGTCTATTTTCAAAACTATCACACAACTCAACTGTGCTACATTGGATCATATATTTCAAGCACAGTTTCCCATACAAACCAGATTGATTACGTATTGTTGATTCTGTTACGGCTTTGTCCAGCGCATCCTGGTGGCCTATCTTTGTTAATATCTTTCTGATCAACTCATCTCTGGTTCGTATTTTATCCCAAGAAACATCATCGCCGAGTAATTCCATTATCATATGATCGAATGGTTTAGTTTTAGCTACTTCTTCTGTGTACTCTTGAAAGATACAAGGTAGGAGTTTATCTGTCAATTTATTAACATTGCCAAATGCTTTACTGTAATCTCTCTTAGGTCGATCATTATCGACAACGATGTGATTATTATTAGAGTTTGGTGTGTTGATTGATTGTGATTGTACACTGGGTGTGTCTGGGTTGGTATCCATTGGAACGACTTGTGTGGCCAAAGGAGTTATATTATTATCTATTACTGTATTTGAGTTTATACTATTGATGTCGCCACTTGCTTTCATATTCGCCGTTTTGGCTAAGTACAGTGTCTCATATTTCTTTCTTATATTTCTATTTAATTTGTTTGCCCTTAAGATTTCTATGATACGTTTATCAATCTCTGTGGTACTGTGTGCAATAATATATTGAATGCAATTATCTATGTATGCATTAACATCCATGCCCTTTTTGGGGACACCGCATACAAACTCTATGGATCTGTTAGCAGCTGCATATGCTGTGATAATTCTCTCATCCCACTCTTGTGCGCTGGCCAATGGTGACTTACCAGCAGGCTTTGATTTTCCTTTCAATGTTCCATCAATTACACTTGATATGTACTCCGTAAGCGATACGTTTGTGTGTCTTGTATAATTCTTGATTAGATATGGTATGAAGTTAGAATCCATGGCAGTTATAGGTATGATCTCAGACAAAATAGGAAGTTGTCGTACTACCGGTACAGTAATACTGTCTATTTTGATTTCAGGTTGAACTGGCTGCATGATTGTATCTGGATTGGGTGCCACTGGTGATCCACGGCTGATCTGTGCTGGGTTATTGCTATTACTCACTGGTTGTATCTGTGGACTACGGGCGGCTCTTGTTTTTATTAGTAACTGTGCAAATGCATTGTTACTATTATTAGGGGTTTGATCGAATTTTAATCTGTTCAGTATTTCTGTGTACATATCATCTGGTGCGTTGTTGGCTACGTATTTGATTCGCTCTTCTATATATTCTTTTAATGTTCCGTCGATTGTTACATTCACTTTCATACCTAGTGGTCCATCTCGCTGTGCTGCTCTATTTGCGAACTTCTCATCCTTATCCGCCAACTTTTCTCTTGTGTAGTTAAGCAATAAATGCGTCGGTGTGTCCTC
>Ga0302280_1001878_pt1 | contig 16843 bp, 26 predicted proteins | sample III_Fen_E1_1_FD_198771 | JGI IMG/M metagenome (GOLD analysis project Ga0302280, IMG submission 198771) | Peat permafrost microbial communities from Stordalen Mire near Abisko, Sweden - III_Fen_E1_1 | ecosystem: Environmental > Terrestrial > Soil > Wetlands > Permafrost | place: Sweden: Abisko... | reverse complement strand
TAAAGATTCGGAAGGTAATTGGATTAAACCAACAATTTTCTTGGAGTACGGCTTTGAAAAGATTTTTTTTATTAAAATCTATAATGACGCTGAGGATCTTGGAAAGGCTGAATACGAAATTGAATCCGATCTCTGGCTAGCAAGTCAAAAAGATCAAACGCCTTCTCTTCAGGACAAAAAAAACTATTTAGAAGAAAGTAAGAAGTTGATATTCGGCATCGATCATCGACCACCTGGGCGATACATGAATAACATTACAGAGCAAGCTCACTTAGATCGAGTCCAGATTCTACTTGCACCCGATAAGAATGAGTATTTCAATTTTATGATTTCAGCCTACATTTCGGTCTTTCTTCCGTACCTTATGAGAGATGATCAAGGAAAAAAGAATGTTAGAACAAGCTTTGATGGGTTTGTTGCCAAAAAACTTGAATACATGTGTAAGGACTCTTCCAAGAAGCTTGCTGAGATTGGTTTTGACATAAGTACATTGTTCAAGCGTGAAACGATTAAAAATCGGATTCAAAACACGTCTGAGGCGACATTAAGGAGTCGGAACCGCGAAGTAATAAAAATGGGGCTGATCAACGATGATTTCGTAAAATATCTTGATCGAAACTACGCCCCATAAAACGAAACTAAATTAAAAACTTCTAACCATGTTCCGTCAGTTTCTTTATTTCCGATATTCTTATTTCATGAGCAGAAGTAAAAGTATCCTTTCAAATTTAGAAACCGATTACACGAAAGTTCCAAACCAATTGACGAGGCTTGGGCCGTACCTAACTAAACGGGAGCGTAGAATCTACCCTTATGCGGTATCAGTCTACCTTGCATTAGCGGGAAGTGCCGAGTGGTTTGATCCTGGGCGGAGGCATTTGCGTAAGACTCTCGGCTTTAGCAAGGACACAATTAAGAATGCGTTCACATTTTTAATCGAGCAAGGCTTACTCGTTGAAAGACCACATGCAAATGGCTCTAGGGCCGAATATCAATTTACACCTGTTGAGCAATGGAAAGCGTCCCATAGTATAGACCAGGCGATGGTTCAGGACGGAGTGGGCGATATAAACGCAAAAGCGTCCCATGCCGTGGGACACAACAATAATAAAAAACAAAAGATAAAAAAGGTCGAAGGGAAATTTTCTTCAGAAGATCCAAAAGAAGAGTCTGCTTTCATTATTGGCTCAGAGCCTTTGGCTAATACCGACAGCATTAACCCCGATTATGATGACCTTCCTTTGGTGCAACCCGATTCGAACATTTTACCACCCACACATACTGTGTGTTCAAGCGACGACGTTTTCGCTGAACTTGGCTTTAAGGAGTAGTGATCATGAATGAAAGAGAAAAGAGAATTTGTGACGCCTTAGATATTCATAATGGATTTGGATTAGAGGATAAACTATGGATGATTAAACTAAGTATCCCCGACCTTACGGATGATGAAGCCAAGCGTATTGAAGAAGGCTACACCGCTGCCGAATCCACAAGAGTAAGGCCTGATTCTGAGACTGGTAGTGGCGGAGTAAAAGAAGATTTCATGCAGAATATGGATGAAAAAGTCAAAATCATCACAATGAAAGAGGAGATCGAAAAAAGGAAGGTCACAGAGGCATATGATAAATACATTGAGGGAGACCAACGAACAGAAAAATTAAAAAGCATGAATTTTATGAGAGCACCAACCACAGATGAGATTGAGAAAATCAAATATGAAAACGTTGAATCGTTTCACAACTTTAAGAATGCCAAGGCATTTATTAGTCACACGTTTAACGGAATTGTCCCATTCACAATTGATGAACTACTCTTAGTTTTAGGTGAAACGGGAGCGTCGAAGACGACAATCATGGCAAATATAGCATGGTCAATCGTAAAGCAAAAAAATCCACTTACTGGCGAGTTCGGTAGTGTTTTGATCGTCACCAACGAAGAGAAAGAAAATGATCTATTTAACCGTATTGCAACTCTCCCCAAACTTGAAAAGTCGGAAACTGACAACGAAAGCTGGTACTATGCCGACCGTGGAAAGTTCGATACTGATCAAGTCTCATATTTTAATAAATTCATCGAGGTTTTTAAAGGTAAAGGGCACATCAATGTAATTGGTCTAGATTATGAAGGAGAATCCGAATTTACTTGCTGCCTGGAAAACGTGATCGCAGTTTTAGATCAACTCTCAAAAAAACCAGGCAGTTATGATTGCGTGATCATCGACTATTACCAAAACATTCGGAAATCGATAAAAAACCCATTTTTAGATGATTGGGCTGTCCAAAGAGAGTTTGCTGCGAAATTAAATTACTACAAAAACAAATTGGGATGCCCATTAGTCTTGATGGCACAAATGAATCCTATATCCGATTCGGAAAAATCTTGGAAAAGAAGAATTGTGGGCACTAAAGACGTGGCCAATCCTTGCACGTTCATCATGGAAGTGATTAAAAAGAAAGATTCATATACAACCGAGTGGATCTTCCATAAATCTCGTTACGCGAAGGCATCCAACGGCAAGTTAGTAACTGGGTTTAAATATGGGCGAATTGTTCCAAAGGACTCTGCGTTTGATGCATGGGCTGGTCCATATTTAGAGTCTCTTCGCAATAAAGAGGATGATGATAAAGAGTTTTTGGAAGAGTTAAGAAAAGGCTCCAACAAAAAACAAAGGCAACCTAGGTCAAAGTGATTCGACTGTTCCGGCCCTACCTACCCATCTGTTTCAAAACCGCTCACAACAATTGAGTTCATTTTAGCTGACCATAATACGGAATGAGTTTGCGGAAGTCTTCAAGAGTGCCGGTATCGAAAACTTTTTTTGAAGGCATAATTCTCCATATTCAGTCACGGGTTCAAGTCACCTTCGTCAGTTTCGGGTACTCTGAGTTTACCAACTCAACATAAACTTTGGCTTTTGAACGAATCGCTCTACCGTTCCCCACCGCTGAAAGGATGATGCCTTCAATAACTACTCCAAAAATGATCCCAAGAGTATCGCCAGAAAATATTCCACCCAAAAGCATTAGTCCTCCTCCAACGATTCCAATGCAAATAACAACTGGACCCATTTTCGCCGCAAATGGCTTCTCTGTTTTTAGTTGGTCCTGCCGCTGACTCTTTAAGTAGCATTCCTGCAGTGCTCTAAGTTCGCTTTCGTTGAGGCCGATACGACCGTCTTTGGCGGCGATCATCAAGGTGTTACCTTTTCGAATAAGTTCGTCACTAAAGGTTTTCATATTCTATTCATCCTTCACTTGCTCATCAAGTCGGCCACAGGTGCGGAATCCAAGCAGAAAAGCGATAGGTCAAGAGAAGTTTCGAAAGCTGTATCACCGTTTGGCTGTACCGCTTCTTTGACTTCAGTTTGTCTCGACAAAAACAACTTCCACAACTCCTGTCTATAGGCAATATCCTCGGCAATCGTGAATGGTGTTGTTTTATAATCGCCCGCAAAACCCCACCTCAATTTCTTGACGACCGCTTCAGGGAAAACGAATGTAAAGTATTTTTCTAAAAGAGCAAGATCGCTCAGGATGATTAAATGAAGTGGATAAAGGATAGAGCTATTTTTTTCGTTTTTCCAACCAACTTCAGACGGAGTGAATAAAATTCTCTGCAATAAATTATTGTTTCTGTCAGAATCGGTCGTGCCGCAAATTTCTTCTTTGCACATGCCAACCTTTTCTTTAAAGCCTTCATCGAACTCCCCATTCTTTTTTGTAACTTTTAGAAGATCGGTAACTTTTGCAGTTAGCAACACACTTTGACTGTTTGGAAAAACTAATCCCATGAAGAGAAGAGGAGGTATTTGTGTTTCGGCCCTTCCAAGACTAAGTCGTGCAATGTCGGGCGGGCTATAACTTGTTTCACGATACTCCTTTTCGAGAACTGATCGATCTCGACTCCGCACAACTGGAATATTTACGGCAGTGACCCCATTGTTATCAATTTTTTCGTATTGGTTTTTGGATTCATCAAATGTTTTGCACTCAATTCCATTGCCACCATCATAGCAGCGACCAAAATCATCATTAAATATTGCGGACTTATCTTCGACGACCCTATTGCTACCAGAATAAACACGCACCGTCGGTATTTCAGAAAACGACCAAAAGAACTCAGTTTTTAAAAATGTTCTTACCTGTATTAGTGTTTGCATTCGTGCTTCAGAGGCTTCATTGATCGCCACTCCATTGGGCTTAGGCAAAACGAGATGAACGTGATAGGTAGGTTTCACCCTCGGGATTTTTCCATCGCAAATAATATTTTGAACGTCACGAAGTGCGAATTTACTTTTGCTATTAAGTTTTTCAGAAATCGCCTTTGCCATCGATTTAGAAAATAGCGAGGCTTCTTGAACTTTGGATGCATCTTCAATGATATCTCTTGGAGCATTAACAGCGGTGGTAGTATTAATTTGCTCGCTTTCTAGGCGTCCCGTAGTCGCACATGAAACGCACATAAGTGTAATAACGAAAAATGCCTTTATTCGATCACCTTTCAAGTTGCACCTGTAATTCTTCCGCCATTGGCGTACTTGATGGAGTTCGTTTCATATTTAGCATAATTTTTTTCGGCCTATACGTGCCGCTTCCATCACGGATGATTAGTTCTTTGTCGCTTGGATAAATTGTCAGTGGCAGTGGAGCATTTTGACATTTGATCGACCGAGGTTTCTCACCACCAATTATAAGAACATCAAAGCAGACATTTGGGATTACACTTAAAATGAGCTGCCGATTTTCACCTAGGAGAATGGGCTTATCGTAGGAAAAATTATTTTCGGAGCCTTGGACTTTAATGATTCCATTTTTGTTCTGCACTATGCTGGTGTTTTCAGGATCATCAATTACTTTTGATTCGTCGGCAGTATTTTTATTCACCACTCGTGCTCGCGATAAGTCGTACCGACACCGGACAAAGTCTTTGAATAAACCATCCGCTTCTTCGGAACCCTCCCGTAATATATGACAGTCGAGGTTACTAACGTTTATATTTCTACTGGTCTCTGAAAAAAACGAAGTATCATGCTCAGTCTCAACACTCAAACTGCGAGTGTTGACGGCACTTCCGACCGCATCAACTGCGGTTTGTCGGCAGGACTCCAAGGCGGCACGCCTCGACAAATCAAGCGAAGGACCAGTGCCGGAACATACTGCGACCAGAGCATTCCTTTCACGTTTCAACGTATCCCGCTTCGCCCAATCCGGTGTAGCGTAGGATTTGGTGCATAAGAAAGTGGATATGATCGCTGCAAATAACAATCGCATCTGACCACCGATTACTCATTCACTTTTGATTGATCGGGCGACGCAAGGGTGCGGTCACTTGAACTTGAATCAGTTTTACCTTCGACAAAACGGTTCCATTGAGTTGCTACTTGTTTTTCGAAACTATTTGAAAGTTTATGTTCATTCTCACCCTTGTGAATGGCAGCAAAAATTGCTTGCTTGAATTCAGGCTCGGTCATCGTCGTGAGAGCATATAGCTTATAAAATATTTTCTTTGATCCATCTTCTTGCATTTGAGCATACCGCTTCCAAAAGTGCCCTTCCAAAACCATGGAGTGCGTTGTTAGTGAACTCATTTCCGAACCAATGAATTTAGCTTGAGTAGAATCGAATCCAGTATTCTCCTCTGAATTCTGAAATACGAACTCAAGTTTATTTTCGATTCCCTTCGAAAAGTTCGCACGACTATTATTCTCGGCAATTCGTAGCCCCGCCTCTGGACGGTCAGAACCAGAAATAGTAGCGATGCCGACGCTAAAAAATTTTCCGTCCTTGAATGTGAAGGGTTGGAGTTCACCGTCAGCGGCCCATTGAGGCTGACTTTGATCACCGCTCGTGGAAAGAATTTGATCTTTCTCATATTTCACGCCGTTAACCACTGGGGTCGAACTGCATCCACTAGCAACTACTACTAAAAATAATCCAATCGACTTTTTCATACTCTCTCTCTTTCTTAAAGATTTGCACAATAATGAGCCACAAAAAGCAGGGAATCGTTATCATCTCCCTTAATCAAATTTTTCCAATTATCTCCGAGAGTGGCACAGCCACTCATTGCCGGACTAACAGTGGCCTTAATTACGCCTCTCTTTTCGGCATCATCCGCTAGATTATCGCAACTTTTGATTATGAAGGAATCGCGATCGCCTTCAGAGCTAAATGTCCTGTAGCCATATTTCCTCAGGGCCAAATCCAAGTATGTTCGGCAAGACTTGCTCCAAATCCCTTTTCGATTCACGGATTCGCCGGCACTAACGGAGACAATCGTCATTGCACACGCGATTACTGAAATAATAATTTTGTTTTTCACGATTATTCTTTCTCCTCGCTCGGCAGTTTTACGCGTTTCAATGTTATTTCAAAAGTTCCTTTGAAAATGTCTTCTTTCAGAATTTTCTCAATCGGACTTAAACTCTGTTCGTCGTCCTCACCAAAAAGCAACTTCGATAAACTGACATTTAGGAATTTTGCGACACGAGCCGCTTGAACAGGATTGCGGGGAGCACGATTATTTTCCCATTCATGTAAGGTGGACAAGGCTACGCCACAGTTCTTTGAAACTTCTTTTAGCGTGAGACGACGCTCCTTGAGCAACGCTCGCAATGTGGTGCCTATTTTTAATTCCATACTATTATTATCGGTCAATTTTGTTTGGGTATCTTCACTTTCCGATTACTCACCATCATTTCCGACTTGCTGTAGCTTTAACTATCGCTACCGAGACGTTTTGGCCAAAATTGCAGGAGATTATTTTTTAAGTTTTCTTGAGCGTTTCTTTTTCTTGGGTGACGATTCCTTAGCACTAACGGATTCAGAGATAGAAAGAAGTTCTGATCCAAGATCCTTGAGTAGTAGCCCTAATCCAATTTTGCAATCTTCGGAATCAAAGGAAGCTGAGTCCATATTGTGCGACTCAAGGAGTTCGCCAACCCCTTTCAATTTCAATCCCGTTCTCCATGTGGCTTGTCGGATTTTATCCAGTGTTTCGATGGGCATAATTATATTTTAGACCTCATGTCGCATGAAGTCAATCAAATCGAATTGATTATCAAATTAAATGTGATAACCTATATACTCGACTTAAGGAGTGTCTATAATGGAATTGGAAAAAAAGAAAAAAGCACCTAAAAAGGCTAAAGGTTATAAGGGATACTCGAAGGACTTTCCACAGTTTGCGTTTAGAGTGCCAGGTGGAACAAAGTCAAAAAGTACGCTAGAACGCGTAAAAAAGAACTTAAAAAGATTGCATGAGCACTTCAAAGTGAAGATAGATACTTCGGAAAATAAAATCATCAACAAAAATGATATCTTATTAGAGGCCCTTGATCTTGGTTTAATCGAGTTGATTGATAAAGAGAAAATTTGATCATCAAAATTATTTGATTTACAAAAATAACATATCGAGTTATCCTAACATTAGATGAATAGGATGCACGACCTAAAATTAACAACCGCAGAAGTGCATGATTTAATCCGTGGCATGATTTTGCATGAATCGGGAAATATGCAGTTAAGCCATGCCGTCAACGCTTCAAAAGATAAGCATAAAATTTTGCAATCGGTATACGATTTTCAGTTTAACGACGCTTTATATCCTGAACATGATTATGGAGCTGTTTCTATCGATAAAATTCGATATGCATTTTGGTTTGAGGAGAAATCAGATGGAAGTGTTACGATATGTGTTAGCCAAATTGACGAGTTTTCTTGAAGAGGGCTTTTGAGATTTTTGAAAATTAAAAATTTTTAAATATGACTTTGTGATTTTTTGAAAAAAATAATTTTATAAGGTGAACTGCCTTCATCGTGATTTCGCATTCATATAGCAAAGGGCTTTAGTAAACTGTATGGGTTGGACCCCGATCGGTCGTAAATTCATCTGAGTTTTTATGGAAACAAAATCTCGCTGTGCCATTTATGTTCGCATCTCAACTTCGGACAAATCACAATCCACCGAGATGCAAATAAAAGAGCTGACCGACTTCGCTATTAGCCGTGGCTTTGACATTCAAGGTATTTACGAGGACAAAGGTTATTCTGGCTCCAACTCCAACCGCCCGATGCTGAAGCAACTTATGCAGGATGTACGCGATGGTAAAGTGACCCACGTTTTATGCTGGCGGCTTGACCGTTGGTTTCGCTCGTTGAAAGAAGTCGTGAACACTCTCAACGAATTGACCGAGCTTGGAATTATTTTTATTAGTTTGAAAGACGGCATTGATCTTTCTTCTAGCACTGGGCGGCTCATGGCAAATTTATTGGCGTGCTTTGCCCAATTTGAATTGGAAGTGATCCGCGAGCGAGTGGTGTCGGGTCTCGAAAATGCGAGACGGCACGGGCGTGTCGGTGGACGTAAGCAGCAAATTGACATTGCTGCGGTGGTGGAGTTACGTGGTTCGGGACTTTCAATGAGTCAGATTGCAAAAGTCATCGGAGTAACCACTTCCGCTGTTTCCAAAACCCTCCAAAAATCCAAGAAATTAACTCTCGCTTGATGCAATAGCAAACACATGTTTGGGCAACACGATTTTTTGAGGTATGATGGTTAGCATGGATGATGAATCGGAATTTAAATTGAACTATGAAAATAAATTGGTCGCTTATATTGACGTTCTTGGATTTAAAGAATTAATCCCCGCCGATGAGGGTGATACGGAAAGAAGTAAGCGAATCGAAGATTACTTCGATACCGTCCTCAAGGATTTAAAGCATTTGTCGAACCGAAAGAAAGGGCTAGAAAAACTTCTTTTGAGTGACACAATTTTACTTACCTATCCCACGCAGGAATTACCCACATTCGTCGAGTTTCAAGAAATCGCTCTTGCCATTGCGAGGGTTCAGTACGCTTTAGCATTAAAGGGAATTTGGACTCGCGGTGCTTTGACTCGTGGAAAAATCCATTTGGACACTAAAAACAATGTCGTCGTGGGGCCCGCGTTGGTGAAAGCATACTTGCTCGAAAAAGAGGCACTATTTCCCCGTGTGATTGTTGATCCAGCAATTTTGTACCAGTACGATATTTCAAGAGAGGAGTTCATCACGAAAATAAACGATCACAACACACATGATTGGAAGACGAATATCATCGATACGCTGAATAAAGATGAGCCAATGTACATTCACTACTTGGGTGGTTTGAATGAGCGAAGACGCCCAGATTGTGATTCGTTTTATGAGCATTTGAGGCGGGCCATTTATCAATCTCAAACTCATTACGACAAATATAGATGGCTGGCGAACTACTTGATGGAGTCATTCCCAAGAGACTTTCAAGAAGACATGAACGGGTTTGAACAAAAAGTTTATAATTTATAATCGAGTAAAGGGGCTTTATGGAAGATGACCTCAAGTGTGATGATAAATATCTTGAAAAGGAAATGCTGCGAATCCGTAAGAACGTTTTTAAAAAGTCCAAACATGGATCTGGATTTCAAAATGCGGGAGTGATGGCGAAATGGTGGGGGAATAAAATAAAGGAGCAGTGTGAATCTTGTGCATACTGCAAGACCCCAATTCGTGTAATTGAAAAACTCATTTCCACGGGTCGCTTAAAAGGACGACGAACTCGGGGCATTGGAATGAGAGGGCCATTTTTGGAATTAGAAAGGGTTGACAGTGGGACTAATAAGTACGCACCAGAAAACTGTGCCTTGATTTGTTACTATTGCAACAACGACAAGTCGAATGTCTATTCACGGGAAGAATATATTGAGTTCCTAGCCCCAGCGAAAAATAAACATTTTATGCATTTATTCGGGAGTGTTTGAGGCTTAAAGGGCGAAGCGGTTTAACTATCGTTGGATAGCAATCTTTACTGTATGAAGTTCACCTTGCCCAAATCTCTTCAAAGCTACATCACTCCCGAAAGTCGTGAGCACGAAGTCCGTCTTTCTATTGTTTGGAAAGTTTATTTGAATCGCAGTCGTGATCTTCACGTAAATGACTTTGCCCTAGAGCATTTGAATCAATCTATTTTGAGTGAGATTTTTAATGTACCTATGGAAAGCTGGTGGAAATTCTCACCTCGTGCTCATGCCTCATCAAAGTCGGTCGCCAGTCGATTACAAAATCTTGCTAAATCACTTCAAAAGAAAGAACCAACGAAGAGCCACACTCCAAAACGCAAAAGGAAGAAACCACCTGCCGAAAAGGTGATTGTCCGTCGATGTTCGCAAGCCAATGCGGATGGCACTTATCCCACTGACATTATCACTCGACCTTCGTTCAAGTAATGGGGTGTATATGGCAAGAAGGTCTATGTGTAAACGTTCAAAAGATCGTCCAAAAACCATTCAAACTGAGTTCGATATTCTACAAAGATTATTGAAGAGAGTTCAATTCAGATTGAACCGTGGCGATTACGCGAGAGCGTTGGACTCGACTGAACTCGAGAGGGTCAAACGACTTTTAAAGGAATCTATTATTTTTCTTCCGACCGGATTCAAGGCGATCGTGAGTGACTTAAATCCATTGCAGCAACGGCGTTCTGCCTATCGAAAAATTTGTAAAATACTGAGGATAGCGGGCAACCGTCCGCAAGCGGCGAAGGCATCCGAGAAGAGAGTCGTCATTCTCCGTAGGATATAGGGGGACGAGTGCTTCCATTCATTTTTACCACTTTTGACAACACAAATCCTTGAACCGTGATTCGCTGTTTTTTGCGAATGGTCCAAGGCGATGCTGGGGGTATAAAAGCACTGTTTTTTCTAGTTCATAGGGAAAATTGGATAGAGCAACGATGCTATGAGCTTTACCAAAAATTCGGGGCTAGACTCCATTTTCATGGTTTTCACCCTTTATGCGTCTTCAATTGCCAGATCATCCGACCCAGATCATTTTTGAAGCGGGAGCGGTTCACATGGAATCGCTACGAAGTCGTAACCAAGCCCCTTGGAAGCTCAGAAACCCTATCTCCTAAAGATTGCTTTACCCAACTTCATTACAGTTCCGGACCTCAGCATCCTTGCTGTTTGTGAGCCCTAGGCATTTTGTACCTTTTCTAGTTTTTTCCAAGATAGCCTGTACCCAACTTAAAAGGTCGAAATTACGACAATTAGAGGTTCTGTATTTTTTCCAAAATACACAAAGCTTAAAACCGAGTGGCAATGCGAAGCTGGAAAATGAAATGGAACTTTAAATGCCGGAAGTAAATTAGAACTGATCCAATACAGTGTTTATGTCGGTCGTCCAATCGTTAGGATTAATTTGAACTGCGTTTGTATAGTGTTCATTGTATCTTGTGTGTCGAATCAATTTCTTTGCGGAACAGAAAATGAAATCCCACTCCAACGTTCTACTAAAGAGACAAGCGGCAACCATATCAAATTCTCCGACCTGATAAAACCTATTGGAACGGTTATCTTCCTTTCCTTCGTCCCGTGAGTTACGAGTTCTTTGAAAATCGATAGTGATGGGTGCAGATTCAAATGCCGATAAATACTTTTTAGAGTTGGTATTTGCTAGACGACCAAGAGAATCAATCCTGCTTAGGTTTCTGCTAAAAGAGTATCTTGGTAAACCAGATTCTCTTAAATCAAGAGAGAGCAGTTTGAATGCTTCTTTAACTTCTTCTGCGGATAGCTCGGAAAAAGATTTGTATTTCTTCGGAAGAATATTTTTATATTGAGGATTATCTAGGTATTGATTCCTATATAAAAAGTCTAAGTAATTTTTTTTTGTTGTTATGGTAGATACGTTAATTACCTGCACGTTTTTGCACTCAATAATAATTTCGCGTTTTATGTTTTTAACTTTAACGTAAAAATCTTTTTCAAAATCTCCCGAACCACTGCGAAATGATTCAATCTTTTTTTCTGCCAAAAGAGTTTCAAGCTTTATACATAAATGCTTTTCTGCGACCGCTCCTTTTAAAGCCATATAAGCTCTTGGATTCTTGGCCAGGGTGTCTGCTAAATCTTTTGTGGATAACCCTGTTAATCTATACAATGGGTCGTTAGTCGGAGATGTCATTTCCATTCTGTTCGGAATTCCAAGTCAGATACTTAATTGGATTGGCACCCACTGCCGAACAAATGATAGACAAAGACTGAAGCGTTGCGTTATAGGTCGCTCTTGTTCCTAATGATTTTAAGGTATCTACCGAGAGATTCGTCAGTTTAGCTAACTCCGAATAGCTCAGGTGTATCCCTGTGCGGGCTTCATATTCTTGAAGCAATGTTCTCAAATCAAAAGTAAGCATTAAAAACAAGGTAACAAATATTGGTGTATTGACAATACACTTTTTTCGATTGAGCATATTTGCATGGGGCAAACAAAAAACAAACGGCCATTAAAATTTTCAGCAATCAGCCTTTATACCGGAGCGGGCGGATTAGACTACGGCGTAGAAGCCGCAGGGTTCGCCACTAAAGTTGCAATTGAAATGGATAAGTGGGCCTGCAAAACCATTCGCCATAATCGGCCAGGGTGGAATTTGCTTGAAGGAAGGATTGAAACAGTTTCTTCAAAAGATATTTTAAAAGTTTCGGGCCTAAATAAAAAAGAGCCCGATTTATTAATTGGCGGACCACCTTGCCAGCCTTTTTCTAAATCTGGATATTGGGTTAAGGGTGACTCCGCACGACTAAGTGATCCACGATCTAATACGCTCACTGAATATATGAGAGTGTTAGAAGATACCCTTCCTAAAGCATTTATTTTAGAGAATGTTTTCGGTCTTGCCTATAAAGGTAAAGATGAAGGGATGACTTATTTAAAAGATCGTTTAGAAGAAATTAATAAGAAAAATAAAACGAAATATAGTTTTAATTGGAAAGTTTTGAATTCTGCTCATTTTGGTATTCCACAAATTCGGGAGAGAGTTTTTATTGTGGGCTCACGAGAAGGACACAACTTTGCTTTTCCTGAACCTAGGTTCTACGATCCAAGCGAAGAAGCGGAGGATTTGTTTTCTGCGAATAAAGAACCATTTCGGACTACTTGGGATGCACTTCATGATCTGGAGATTGAATCTGATAAGCCTTATCCGTCTCGCGTAGGCGGACGTTGGGGTGACTTGCTTCCTTCAATTCCAGAAGGTCAAAATTATCTTTATCATTCTGAAAGAGGAGACGGAAAACCGATCTTTAAATGGCGTTCTCGCTATTGGAGTTTTTTATTAAAACTTTCTAAAGATAGACCAAGTTGGACAATTCAAGCCCAACCTGGCTCGGCGATTGGTCCGTTTCATTGGAACAACAGAAGACTTACCATGAGAGAAATGGCAAGAATTCAAACTTTTCCGGACGACGTAGAAGTGCTTGGAGGGGTGTCCGAAGTCCAGAAACAAATTGGTAATGCTGTTCCCTCTGCAATCACTGAAATGCTCGGCTTAGAAATTCAAAGGCAATTTTTTAATGAAAAGATTTCTTCTGAGAAATTAAGTCTAGTTCCAAAAAAAGCTCCAGCTAAAGTTACGCCAACAAAGCTTTATCCAGTGAAGGCCGAATACTTATCGCTTAAAGTTACGCCTAGTCGCCGAGCAGAACTTATGGAAAAGTAATTTGCCTCGGCTTCTAAGGAGTATGTTCTTTGAGTAACAATTTAAAAGAAGAAATTTATCTATTTGTTTCTACGTTACCGGACTGGCAAAAAATCCTTTCCGCTTACCTTCTTGGATTTATAGATGACGAGGTCCAAAAAGAAACCGTAATAGAAAATGCCTTAAAAACCTTACTTTTTGGGAGCAATTTAATTGAAGAAAATCCTGAAAAGTTGGAGTTCAATATTCCTGAAACGAGTGATGAAAGCTTCACCAAAAAGCACCGAAATACAAACTTGTTTCTATTAAAAACGTCCAAAATTTAAATGCCCTTAGTGGTGGTCAGAACTTTTCCGTGGCAAATGATGGCATTACGGTTGTTTACGGGGAAAATGGGGTTGGAAAATCAGGATACGGAAGACTTTTTAATAATGTTTTCTATTCAAGAGGCGACAGTTTTCTTATTGGAAATGTTTTTGGGCCTAAAAGAAATAATCCAATAACTGCTGATTTAGAGGTCATTGACAGCAATGGAAAAACCCATTCTCTAAAATATCCAGAATGTAAAAGTCACCCCGCTTGCCAGCAGTTTTCCTGCTTTGATTCTAAATCAGTTAATGTCCACATTGATAATCAGAATGAGTTGCACATTCAACCTAAGGGGTTGGATTTTTTTGAAGATTTAATTCAAATGATTAAATTAATTTCCGATCAAATTGACACACTGATGAATCAGAGAAAAACTGAAAATCATTTCACTAAATTATTCGTAGAAAACTCCCAAGTAAAAACTAAAATTTCGTTATTAAGTTTTAGCACTAATCCTAAGGACCTGACTGATCTTGCTCTCATTTCGGAGACAGATAAAAACAAATTAGTTGAACTAGAGAAACAAAAAAATTTACTCAGCATTTCTGAGTTAGAAAAGAACAAGAAACGTCTTCATGCCATAAAGTTGCGGGCGGCAGACCTAAAGGAGAGCATTGCTTCTTTGGCAACACGTTTTACCAAAGAAAAAATTGAATTTATTGCTAAAGCGATTGATAGATACGAAGAGTTAAAAGCAGAGGTTGCTAAAAACGGAGTTGAGCAATTTAGTGACTCTCATTTTAAGGGTATTGGCTCTGATGAATGGCAGCAGTTTCTTAAAAGTGGTCATGATCTAAACTTGCTAGATCATACGGAGCATGGAGGGCATCCGAAAACGGACGATCTTTGTCCATATTGCAGACAGACTTTAACGGATAGACTTTGAAGGTGAAGCGACTCTTTCTAATGATTACATTGGGAGTATCCTTATCAAATCGGCTGAGAAATCACTTCATTCGCCATATCGTTTTCTAAATATTGATGGAACTGTTCGTAGTGAGATGCTTCCAGCAAACGATGATGATTTAGAATAAAATAAACTTCAGAAAAACGACTCAGATCGAGTTTTTCTAGTCTCTAAATTTTGTTCTTTCAGTTCAAAAACAGGAATGAAGTTTGAACTGTTTGCCTTGGTTTCAAAGTTCTCAATCCACAGAAGACCAAAGTTAATATTTTCACAACGAAGTTCAGACCAGTATTTCGATTTCTTGTGAGCAGTAACCGCGAGCAGACCCTCCCAAAACTGAAGTGCCCGATCCATATTATCGACCTTTAGATACGCCGTTCTCATTTTCATGATTTGGACTTTCCTTTCGAGTGAAGTTTTTTATGGGCAGACTCGGCAATCTTTACGAACGCGGTTTTAATTTTGGTTGAGGGGTTGAAGTTGATTTCAACCGATTGCCAGCCACCATCCACCGTTTTTACATCCGCCCAGCGTTTTCCGTCTTTATCGTGAAAATGCAGAAAAGGGGTCGTTTTGAGGTAAAAGATGCCAGGTGATTTTTGTTTCACACCTTCCAGCCGAGCGATCATTTCAAGTTCGCTTTGAATATCTTTCAAATTATCTGCCGTGGTGTGCCCCATGATCAAACCCTAGCGGAGTCCGTAGTATTTTCGCAATCTACTACAGCCGAATATTACAAAACGCTGCAAATTGGGTTATTTTCGATGATTTTCAATGAGGTGGTGACTGAATTACGAGAACTTCATTCTCGCTAACATTTTGTTTTATTTGTTATTTTTGTTTTTTGATTTATTTCTTGATCTTGACTTTTGTAATGGCGGAGAGAGAGGGAATCGAAAATCCTAACTCTCGCCGTTTGTTAATAAAATCTGCTGAGATTTAAATATCACTAATACCACTTAAATTACAAATCATTAACCCGGAAACCCTTGGGACCTTTTGTTATTGGCTTTCAATTGCAGTTAGGGGTTTTGAGGGGTGCTGGCCCTTTATTGGCCCTTGGAACTCGCGCCGGGGTTTGCCATACTGAAGGCTAACCTTCCGTGTCAGAGCACGAGACTCGCTAGACAGAGTCGGCCCTGACTTTTGAAATCATTAATTTAGTAGGTGTTTTTATGCGATGGAATGAAAGCTGGAATCAAGTTAACGAAAACGGCAAGCAAAGAGCCTTTAGAAAAATTCAATTTAGCGCAGGGGATAAATTTAAAAACCTCATTGGGGTCGTTCAAGTAACCGGATTTAATGTCGACGCATGGCAAGGCACTGAAGATGGAGGAATTAGTGTTAAAACTGAGTTAAACACTATTGTAAAATACCATTGCTACGCCACCAAAACCAACCACACGCTGGATTTGCTTCCTTTTATTCAAAAACTTGGCGACGAAAATTTTGAATACATTGGCTCATAAAACTCTTCTGTTTGCGGCGATCACTTATTATTAATAACAGACAAAATATAGATGACCCTGTCTTTTAATGTGAAAACTACGCGGCAGTGATCGGTCGCCGATGCAATGTAAACAGGTCTACCTTCAAAATTGGCTGATTTGGCGTTTAGTTTATTAATTAAGTTTGGAAAATTTTCAAATTTTTTCATTTCCTCTGTAACACGCTTTGTGGCTTCAAAATCTTCTTTGGGAAGAGCCGACATTTTTTTCATTGTATCTAACAAATAAACTATTTCCATGACCAGAACCCCTTTCCATCTAAATCTCTAATGGCTTTTCTTATCTTCGCTTTACTTAGTTCCTGTTCAAGAATTTCAAGATCGGCGTCGTTACGCGTTTTTTGTATATGCTTCTCTTCCAGCGAAGTTTTCCAATCTCCTGTTATAAACATACACGCTAAACCAATAACGCCAATAATGTTAATTGAGGCTACGACTGGCACCCCTTTAATAAACTCACCAGCATATGCGCCAGCAATCAGCGTGCCTATGGTGTTTAGTATTTTCTTTATACTCATGTGCTTAGTCTATACGCATGCGGGCAAGTAAGAAGATAAAATTGCAACAGG
>Ga0302280_1001876_pt1 | contig 16854 bp, 23 predicted proteins | sample III_Fen_E1_1_FD_198771 | JGI IMG/M metagenome (GOLD analysis project Ga0302280, IMG submission 198771) | Peat permafrost microbial communities from Stordalen Mire near Abisko, Sweden - III_Fen_E1_1 | ecosystem: Environmental > Terrestrial > Soil > Wetlands > Permafrost | place: Sweden: Abisko... | reverse complement strand
GATCATGTGGCTGCTAATGCGATGTTTCTTCAAGAATACTTCAGGAAACACAAGGATTTGGACGATCGGATGAAGACTGGGTTGGAATAGAGCTTAAGAAATCATCTTGTTGTTTTTATGACGATTTTCTTCCTGCGTAATAACCCTCAGATTCCAAGGTACGTGTAGACCTCTTACGTTTTTACCTTGAAGCGGTACTATGTGATCAACTTCATGCGGAATTCCAGTTAAAAGAGACCACAAGGACGCAAAGATATAAAAATTCTGCATTTCTTGAAGCTGAATTTTGGTCAACCATTTGGGAACGGCCTTACGCCTCGCAGCCCTACGTTTAGCCGTCTTAGCATTGATCTTCCCAGGATTGGCCTTTCTGTACTCTTCAGCGTATAGGGTTAAAGATTCCTTATTTTGAGCCGTATGAATGGCCCGACTTGCTGAAATCTGTTCTCGTTTTTCTTCACGATATTTTCGACCATACGCGGTTGCTTTTTCAGGATTGTCTCTATTGCGCTGAGTAGTCTCGGTGTTGTGGCATTTTTTACAAATAGCTCTTAAGCCATCTTTGCCCAATTTAGCCTTACCGAAAAACTTAATTTCTTTGCTTTCTTTGCATTTAGTACAGGTCTTCATATAGATAAGATTATCTCACCTATGTGCATCGGTCAACAAAAATAAAAATCCCCCGGTAAGCATTGCCTACCGAGGGACTTAAGATATCTAACTATTCGGAAAGATTAGGTATAGACCTGTCCTTGCAGATTACCGACGATTGCGTTTTTACGAGGACTTTCAACAGCAAGCGTAGTCCAACGATAGAACGCGTTGTTGATAGAGAGCTGCGAGATGCCGAGCTGGAGTTTCTTGAATCCCGAAAGCTCGCCCATATGGGCTGAGTCACGCTGAATCAAGAATCCAGTGAGACCGCCTGGGCTAAGGTTACCGAGATCGGTGAACGAAGCGCCCGATGGGGTGGCCGCGATGTTACCAATGAACAGTTCCGAACCAGGGCTACCAGCATTACCAGTACGGTAAACGCGGTAGTAGAGAGCACCGGCAACTGCACCGATCGTCAAAGTCACCTTGTCGCCCGTAGCTGCCACAACGACAGCCGTAGGAGGATTCGACGTAGGGCCTTCACCGACCTGGTTCACAGCAGCGACAACGTAGCTATACGTGCCAGCGGAGATCAAGGAACCAGCCGCGCCAGTGTCAGCACCGGAGAGCGTTGGAGCTACAGGAGCGCCAAAGATCTGCTGATTGACAGGGCTGATCTGCTTACGAAGATATTGACTCATCTCCAACGTAATCGCACCGCTCGAAGTCCATTGGGTACGCAGATGCGAACCGGTAGCTTCCTGAGGAGAACCAGCGAGAACGATACGTTCTTTAGCCTGGCTGATCTTGTTGTAGGACGAGAGGGACGAAGGGTCCAGCATCAGCTTGTCCGCACGACCCATGTTAAGGGCAGAACGAACCGAGATGTCTTCAATGAGGGATTGCGTCAGAGTGCCGCCACCAGCAGAGAACACAACCGTTGCGCTCGAACCGTACGAAGCGAACATGAGATCTTGTCCGTTACGTTCATAATCCGAAGCGCGAACCTGAAGGTCAAACCCGCGCATGTTGGCAAGAGCAGGAACTAGGGCAGGATTGCCATCGAAGACTCCGTTGTTTGAGAAGTCAGAGTTACCTGCGAACAGGTCGAACTCGATATCTTGAGCGAGGTTGAGGGCCGCATCCTGGGCCTGGCGCTCTTCAGCGGTAACCTTGTCAAACGTCTCAACGGCATTCGCAACCAGCGAATGTTCGCGCGTATCAACGTAGTAAGCCATAGGCACGACCAAGCGAGCAGCTTGACCGGTTTTCTTGGCTCCCAGCATACCTTCGTAAGCAGCTGAACCGCCGAAACGGCCAACCGACAATTTACGGTTATACTGGTAGAGGTTGCTCTTCGTATTACGAACGTCGAGCATTTTCTGCAGTTTGATAGTTTCTTCGGCAGCGGTCACGTTCACCATCACAGGAGCGAGATCCTCGATCTGGTAAGCGGCACCTTGCACCAACGTGCTTGGTGCGGCATTGTAACTGCCCGCCTCAAGCGCTTTCATAAGGGACTGAAGTTGTTCAAGCATTTTAATTCTCCTGTTTCTTAAATTTTGTCACGCTTACTTAAGCAGATGACGAACTGTTTCGACGTTTTTACTGAAGTAGTAACTGTTAATGGCATCTCTGTCCGACTTAGAAAGAGAGATATCTTTCGCTTTAGCCAGAAGCTTAGCGTCGATCTCACTCTTTTGGAGAGGCTTTTCGCTACCTTCGTTACCGCTTTTAGCGATAATGTCCAGTGACGTGATTGCCTTACCTGCAGGAGCCGTTTTTTCGACGAATTTCGTCAAGAAAGCAGAGACTGCATCCAAGTTTTTCTTGTACTCATCGCGTTCCGATTTGAGCAAACTAACTTCAGAACTAGAGTCCTTTTCAGACTTAGCCATAGCTTGCATATCGCTAGATGCTGGAGTTTTGCTACTCGCAGCTTCGCCATCTTTAGCACCACCGTTTGGACGATAGCCCTGAGCATCTTTAGCGCCATCTTCCATTTCAGATTTAGCCATAGCACCATCCATGCACTTACGGACTGCATCGTGATGAGCTTTCAGTTCAGGTCCAGACATTGAAGAGTACATACTGTGCATATGTTGCATATCTTCGTCATCATAGCCATGATCCTGGGCTTCGCCATGAGGGTCATCAGAAGGCTTTGCGTTTTCTTTGCCATCGGCAGCAGAACGCTCTTCTTTGGATTCTTCCTTGCTTTCTTCTTTAGCGGGTTCCTTAGAAGTGTCCTGTTGATGCTGGTCTTTAACACCTTTATCTTCAGGCTTTTCGTGTTCCATCGGCTTCTTTTCTTCTTTAGATTCTTCCTTCTTAGGAGGGAATTCTTCAGATTTGGCAAGACTGAAAGATTTTTCAGCCTTGGCAAGATGAGCCGTGAACTCGTTCGTCACGTCGGCTATCAATTTGTTGAGGTCTGTTTCGGTATACATAATTTGGTCTCCTCTTATGATTCCAATTATTACGTGTTACCTTGGAAGCCCCAATCAATACTTTTGAGCGTCTGAACAGGAGTAGCAGCATTCACTGAAGCTTCAGTAACAGCCGTACCATTTGCAATAGCAATTTCCTGAAAAACAGTGCCAGTGCGAGTAATTTCAAAGGCAGCGGTCGTATAATCAGCAGTCGTAGGGAATGGAGCGCCAGCGCTGTTCAGCTCATAAGCGAGTTGCGTCTGAGTAGGCGTGAAAGGGTAAGTCGTATTGCCAAAAATATCAGTCGTAGGATTGATATTCATCAAACGGATGAAGAGAACGGGCTGACCTTCAGCTTCGTTACCGCCATGGCTACCGAACAACTCGGGCCAGCCCATCGCGTCTTGCGCAGCACGCCAGGTGTTGATTCCGGCGCTATTCGCCATACGAAGAGAGAGACGGTCTTGAAGGTCGCGAGCGACGCCAATGGCATGATCAAGTGAGTAAAGGGCCATGATAAATTCTCCTTAAAAATCTTATATTTAGTACTAAGTTGCCGCTTCTATCGATAAATGCGGCTTAACCAATTGGTTTCAAAGGTAAGATTCGTATTACGAAAAAATAGTGTATGAAAACATATAGTTATTAGAAACAGTTTTAGTAATCAAAAAACAATCCCATGATATAGAACATTTGAATCGAGACAATCTTATCTATATGAAGACCTGTACTAAATGTAAAGAAAACAAAGACTTAATCAAGTTCTCTAAACGCAAAAAGGCTATGGATGGCCGTAGAGAACATTGCAAGGAGTGCGAAAAGAAAATTAAGCAAGAAAAAAGAGACGAAAAATGGAAACTCATGCTTATCGCGGATGAAGCCCGTTTAATTCGTGAGGAAAAACGTAAAAGCGATACCAAAAAGAAAATTGAAGAAAAAAGAAAACATGCCGAACTGGGAATAAGAATTTGTACGAAATGTAAGGAAATCAAGGACCTAAAAAGTTTTAAGAAAAGAAAGTTACGCCTGGTAGAAGGCCCTAAGCCTGGATTTGCCGCAATTTGTAAAAAATGCTATAGTAAAGAGCAAGTCCGTTATGCGAAGGAAAGAAAGAGGGTAGATCCCGCATTTAAACTTAAATGCAGCCTGAGAACTCGCATAACTAATATGATGGCCCAGTACGTAAAAACGGGAATAAAAGAGCCTAAATCCGGTTCCGCTGTGAGAGATTTAGGCTGCAGTATAGAAGATTTTTGTAAATATATCGAATCCCTATGGCAATCAGGTATGTCCTGGGATAACTACGGAAATAAGGAGGGGCAATGGAGTCTAGATCACATATTCCCACTTTCCAGGATCGATCTGACAGATAGAGAACAATTCTTAAGGGCAAATCACTATACTAACCTGCAGCCTATGTGGCATATTGAGAACATCATTAAAAGCGACAAACTCCTCTCCAATCTTATCTATTAGAGGTATTTTTATGTCGACGTTTATTCATGGTTGCGCTTCAGTCCAATCTATTGATACTGCTAGTGAAATCGTAGATATTCGTGGGCTAGACATAACCTCTCTTGCTCGCAGTGGAATTTTGAACTTTGAGCACGATCAAGGCAAAGACGCTGAGGGTAAGCTTATTACCATTAAGCTTCCGGCCCAAATTGTCGGAAAAATCCTTAAGGCTAAGAAGCTCTTTAGTTCCAGCGACTGCACCACCCCCAGCGAAACATACTTCTGGAACAAAACTAAAATCCCATTTGTTTATATTTTGGCCGAACTCCTAGATGATTATTGCGATAGCGCCAGGGAATGTGCCGGTAAGTTTAAATACAGCAAAGACCGTCCAGACCTACAGGCCATTTTAGGTTTCTCAGTTGAGGGCTCAGAGCTACCAGGATCCAGGGTCAATAAGATTTTGATTGGCAGGTCTATTGCTCGTAAGGTCACGTTGACTTCTACCCCAGCAAACCATATGTGTATAGCCGAAATATACGATGAGGCCATGGATTCTGCGGTAAAAGATGAGTTTGAATCCCTATTTCGATCCGAACAAGAAGCGGTTACATTATTTAAATCGGACGAAGGCTCTAGACTTTACGATCAGTTCTTGCTTAAAAAAGAAATCGATTTCAAACATACTCCAAAATTCGGCCCCATTAGTTCAGTAGCTAAGATGCCGGGCATTCCTATTGGGCAGACTAAAAGCGGCAAAGATGTAATGAGCCATCTCAAGCCTAACGACTATAAGGGTTGGTCTACTCAAGACCACAGAGACGCTGGGAATATTCACTATTCTAACGCTGAAGCTGGTAAGGGGGTTCCAGGTGCTACCCATTTTGATAGCGCTAAAAGGCACTTAGCTTTTGCTAACAAAAGTGAACCCATGGCTAAGGGAGAAGATCTTAAAAAAGACGCTAACATGGCCGCTCCTCCAGCTGAACCAAATGCTGCTAATGCTCAATCTATGCAAAATGGAGGTACATCTGGCGGGACATCTTTTAGTCAAGCTATGTCCAATCTCTCAAGCGGACTCGGGCTTAGCAAAAAAGATAAATCGAAACAAAAACCTCTTCAGAAGGCCGTAGAGGCTGGAAGTTATAATGCAGCTCCTTCCTCATTAGTTAATGGCGCAGCTTATCAGGTTGAAGGGCTTTCTTCAAAGCAAGCAAAGACTGGAGCTGAAGATCACAATTTTCAGGGCACCAAGAAAAAGACTGATTGGAATAAGCGCTCTAAGGACGAGTACGAGCGTTGGCCTCAAAGAGAAGCTTTTGAGAAGTTTATGTCTGCTAGGATGCCTCATCTTGCTCTTGGAGAGATCAAGGCTGTTGGCCGCGCTCTGGCCCTAAGTAAGTCTTTAGATCTAGAGAGATCCTTAATTCTACTTGTTGACAAAAAACGTAAATAGTTCTATGATATAACCATATTATGTTGATTTACATGATAACCAATAAAATAAGCGGAAATCGATATATCGGACAAACAGTCCAAAGGTTGGAGAAGCGATGGTGCCAACATTGCAATCTGACTCCCAACTCTAAACACAGAAATATGCCTATTGTGAGAGCCATCCAAAAGTATGGCAGGGAGAACTTTGAAATCAAAGTATTGGCTAGATGCGCCTCTATTGAAGAAATGAATCACAGAGAAGAATACTACATCAAGATATTCAACACGTTATCTCCCAATGGGTATAATTTGGACAGCGGTGGTAAAAATAGAAGGACCCATCAATCAACCAAAGACAAGCTGTCTAAGATACACAAGGGAAGGCCGGGGAAAGCACCCTCTCAAGAAACCAGAGATAAAATAGCCAAGGCTAATTTTGGTAAAAAGTGCTCGAAGAAAACTCGAAATAAAATGTCTGAGTCTAGATCTGGGTCGAACAATCCTAATTTTGGCGGCAAATCCGTTACGGAAAAACAAAGGCAGGCATTAAGAGAGTATAGTACGGGAAGACCCTCTCCTAGACGTAAGAAAGTACTTTGCGTTACAACTGGAACAGTTTATCCATTTCTTATGGAAGCCGCTAAAGTATTGGGAATAAATTTTCAGGCAATTGCTAGAGTTTGTAGCGGCGAAAGACCTCACACGCACGGACTAATTTTTAAGTATATTTAGTTCTTTACTTCCTAGCCGTCTTACCATATAGTCTTAGATGTAGCGGGTGTACTACAGGGTAACACCCCATCCAAGGATAGGGTTCGAAACCGATTCCAGAGCGCTATTACTGCCAAGGATTCTTGGCGGGTAAGTGTTTTAGCGGCCCGCTACATTTTAAAAGGAATCTTATGCCTAAAGCTATCTTGGAATTCAATCTCCCCGAAGAACGCCATGAATTCGAAACAGCCTCAAATGGCCAAAACTACCTATCCGCCCTCCATGATCTCGATAACTACTTGCGTTCTAAGCTCAAGTATGAAGAATTGCCAGATCAAGTTAGGGAAGCTTTGCAATCCACTAGGGATGAGCTTCACGCTATTTTGCTTGATAATGGTGTAGAGATTTAATTTGTTCTTGCTATTCTATTCGACATGATATAATCTTAGTTGTAAGGCAGGTTTGAGTTAGTATCCTTGATTGACGTGGATACGGCTTAGACCTAGATAAGGAGCCCCCATGCTATACTTAAACGGTCTTCCCGTTCCCACCACTATGTTTTCAGACAATACCTCTCAGGTCTGGAAGCTCCCCGAAGAAATCCTCACTACAACCAATTTTGCTCATGTAACTTGGGAGTTTAGCAATGAAGGTGAATTCCTTCAACTTGCTCAACTTAAGTTGCTCCTAGATCATTACGATTTTAGGACAGTACTCAGACTTCCCTATCTTCCTTATGGTCGCCAAGATAAGGAGCCTAGCAATACCGCTACATTTGCTCTTTATGCCTTCGCTGAACTTCTCAACCATCTTGGGTTCGAGGAAGTTATCTGCATGGACCCACATAGTTCTGTGGCCGAGGAGCTTATCTATAATTTTAAAGCTATTTACCCTGTAGATAAGATCTATGAGGTCGCAAAGCTTGTAGAAGCAAACCTTTTCTGTTATCCAGATGCTGGCGCTTTCGAGAAATATATCAATCTGCTTAAGGGTGGCCATATCTATGGTGAGAAGGTTCGAGATCAGCTCACCGGCAACATTACAAGCTATAAACTGATTGGAACGCCTATCGGAACTGTTCTCATAGTGGACGATATTTGTGATGGCGGTATGACATTTAAACTTTTGGCCAAAGACCTACTGGCTGCGGGTGCAAAGAGCGTGGTGCTCTTCGTGACTCATGGGATCTTTTCGAAGGGAACTAGAACTCTCTTCGAATCGGGTATCCAACGGATTTTCACTCACGCTGGTGAAGTAAGTGAACGTCAAGGCACAATTCAAATATAGGATATTATATATGAAAAATCTGAACGCAATGTTGTTGGCCGATTTCTATAAGGTTAGTCATAAAAATATGTACCCGGTTGGTACCGAAGTGGTGTTTTCAACTTGGACCCCTCGTGCTAGCCGTATGAAAGGCGTTGACGAAGTGGTAGCCTTTGGTCAGCAAGCTTTCATCAAGGAATTTTTGATCGATTTCTTCAATCTGAATTTTTTCCACCAAGCTAAGGCCGACGTAGTTAAAGAATATTCCAGAATTATCAAGAATACTCTAGGGGTTGCTAATCCAGAGACAAAGCATATCGAAGAGCTGCATGATCTTGGGTACCTTCCTCTTTTGATTAAATCTGTCCCAGAAGGGACTTTGGTACCTTTGCGGGTTCCAATGATGACCATTCAAAACACCGATAAGCGCTTCTTTTGGCTTACCAATTTTGTTGAGAGCTTGGCTTCCTGCCAGCTTTGGCAGCCTTCGACTTCAGCAACTATTGCTGGAGAATATCGGAAGATCTTGGATGAAGCTTCTCTGAAAACGGTTGGAAATACTGATTTCGTTCCCTTCCAAGGGCATGATTTTAGCTTTCGCGGTATGTCTTCCCTTCAGTCTGCAATGTCGAGTGGGATGGGGCACCTCCTCTCCTTCGTTGGTACGGACACGATTCCCGCCATTCAGGCCGCAGAATACTACTATGGAGCCAATGTTGAAAAAGAGTTGGTTGGGACATCGATTCCAGCCACCGAGCACTCTATCCAATGTAGCTACGGTAATGACTTGGAATACCTGACTCAAATGATGTCCGTAGTACATCCTTCGGGCTTCGTGTCCATTGTTTCCGATGGGTATGATTTCTGGGATGTTATCGGTAGGGTTATTCCAGCCCTTAAAGACAAAATCATGGCTCGTGATGGCCGTGTTGTCATTCGACCTGATTCCGGTGACCCAGTTAAGATCGTTTGTGGTGATCCAGATGCACCTAAGGGTAGTTTGGAGTATAAGGGCGCAGTCGAAGCCCTTTGGGATATCTTCGGAGGCACTGAAACCGGAAAAGGATATAAAGTCCTCGATTCTCACATTGGCCTGATCTATGGAGACGCCATCACCCTTTTTAGGGCTAAAGATATTGTAACTAAGTTGGCTGAAAAAGGATTCGCTTCCATTAACGTGGTTTTTGGGATTGGGTCGTATACCTATCAGTACAATACTCGTGATACCTTCGGATTTGCTCTCAAGAGCACTTTATGTGTCATAAATGGCGTTGAAAAGCAGATCTTCAAAGACCCAAAGACTGATGATGGAATCAAAAAATCTCAAAAAGGTAAGGTTCATGTCTACAAAAGTGGCGGAAAGATTACCTTTAGCGATGGCCACGACCTAAATTCGGAGCTTTCAACGGATCTCTTGCAACCCATCTTCAAAGATGGTAAGCTGGTCCGAGAAGAAAGTTTCGCTCAAGTCAGGGCAAAACTTAAGGAGAACGCAAATGGGTGATGAAAAGTTTCATTTTTTCTACGGTGGACCCTTTAGCCAATGGTATAGGAGCGTATTTGAGATCGATGGAGTAAAGTATAACTGTGCAGAACAGTATATGATGGCTATGAAGGCCACTTATTTCAATGATACGGACGCCTTAGCCAAGATCATGAAAGCTCATGACCCTTCTACCCAAAAAGCAACCGGTAGGATGGTTAAGAACTTTGACGCAGAGTCTTGGGATGCTGTGTCTAGAGGGTTCGTTTATAAGGCCAATATGGCTAAGTTCGCAACTCCTTATTTGAAGGAATTTATTCTTTCTACCCATAATGAGGAAATTGTTGAAGCCAGCCCTGTAGACCGTATTTGGGGTATCGGGCTGTCTGAAAGAGATCCTGACCGATTCGATAAATCAAAGTGGCGTGGCAAAAATTGGCTTGGTGAAGTTTTGATGAAAGTCAGGGAAGACTTGAGATCTGGAGCTAAAAGCTAACATGAAGGTCATTAAGTCTCCACAGGCATTCCCTAAAAAAGTCTTTAAGGCCTATCGAACTCCATCTGTATTTCTAGCCGGAAGCATTGAAATGGGTAAAGCCGTTGATTGGCAGACTCGTGTAACTAACGAACTATCCGAAGAGAACGTCCTCATTTTGAATCCCCGAAGGGACGATTGGGATTCTTCGTGGGAGCAAAAAATAGAGAATGCTCAATTCAAGCAACAGGTGGAATGGGAACTTGACGCGCTAGAGTATGCCGATTGGATCCTGATGTATTTTGATCCTAGTACTAAGTCCCCTATTTCGCTGCTGGAACTCGGCCTATTTGCTGAAACTGGAAAATTAATTGTATGCTGTCCAGAAGGCTTTTGGCGTAAAGGTAACGTTGACATAGTTTGCGAAAAATATGGAGTGCCTCAAGTTGACAGTATTGAAGAGCTAATTGAAAATCTTATAGGAGAACTAGAGTAATGAGCAACGTAACTATCGTCAAGGGTTCCCTTTTTGATGCCCCTAAGGGTTCCATTATCTGTCATGCCTGTAACTGCCAAGGAGTCTGGGGTTCAGGTATTGCCAAACAATTTGCCCAAAAATACCCATACGCATACAAGTTCTACAATAGAATTTGTAACGAAGGTGGGGACATTCTTGGGTCATGCCTTCTTTTGGATACCGGAGATCATACTATTGGATGTCTTTTTACCTCGACTAACTTTGGTAGTAAGGTAGATTCAGTCCCAGAAATCTTGGATGCCACAGCCGACGCTATTGGAGATTTGATCTGGCAAAATACGGATAATAAGCCAATCCATATGTGCAAAATCAACAGTGGCTTATTTGGCGTGGACTGGAATTTGACACTTGAGGTTCTGGAGTCATATCCAGAACAAGAATTTACCGTGTGGGAGTTCTAGTTGAATAAAAAGCCTGAAAGAACAATCCTAAACATGTCGCAAATGACTGCCTGGCTAAACGCCTACAGTTGCTGCCCTTACTGTAAGGGAAATGAGTTTTCAGACAAGACGGACACCTGCGTAAACTGTGGTGCCCCTAGAGCTAAAGTTGAAGATTTTGGTCGAGATGCGAGGGAAGACGAATGAGCCTTTATAGTATGGGAGATTGTGGTCATTCTGTTGAGTTTGGCTCTAATTGCCAACAATGCGAATGGAACGAATTATCTAAGAACATAGAGGACCTAAAAACGGAACTTGAGGAAGAGAAGAGAATTAACCGTATCCTACACTCAGACCGTAACGAAGTCTTTAAACTGTGGGATATGCATAAGTATAGGCTTTATTTGGCACTTGAAGTATTAGAGAAAATATATAGTGGACTGCCAAGCTACGGCCTTCTTGATGGTAGCGGAATTGATGCTCGTCTGGAAGTAGATAAAGCCCTTGAGAAAATTAAGGAAGAATGAGTTAAGGAATAAAAAATCTGTGCCCATCCGGCTTAAGCTCTCGATAATCTAAATGAACCCAGTTACTAGCAGGCTTATCCTCACATCGCATAGCCCAAGTATCCAATAGTTTTTCTTTGACCAAGATATCCCTTACTTCATCACAGGTCATCCCCATAAGGTCCCAGTCCATTGCCTTCCCCTCAGAATGAGCTGAGTGAAGTGCTCCCCCAATAGCCTTATTGTACTCAAGTGGTCGATAGGTAACATGTGTATTTATCGGCTTGTCAAAATATTCCCTAACCGTATCCATCTTTTTACCAAGCTCGATGAGATTAGCTTTAACTTCCTCATTTAGTCCGTCAGCTTCATTGGCCATACGTTTCCAGGTTGGAAGATAAATCATATCGTGGACCGTAAAATACTTTGAAACTTTTTGAGTACCATCTGTCCAGTCAATGGTCGCTGGTTTGGCTTCTTCGGGTTTCGCTTCCTCAGGCTTAGGCTGCTCTTTTGGCTCTCCAATAGGAATACTGACCACTGCCTCTTTTTTGGTCAAAAGCCCCAATACCAACTCAAGCAAGCTCTTCCACAAGTCCATAAATACCTCTTTACTTCTAATAGATTCTATCATAAGATTGGAGAATGAAGTTGAGGATTCAATTTGGTCTTCTAGACTCAAAAGAAGTTTTTTGGTGGCAGGAAGTCCTTGATTTTCCTAAGCTTATTAAGTTTTGCGGCAAGAACTTCGAATGGGTATTTTATGGATCAGACGATAGCAATGTTGTTGACTATATCTTAACATTTTCGGACCTTCCAAGCTATCATTCGGAGTACCATACGGACTGCGTTCGATGGACCGATCTATTCCCTGAGCATGTTGGCGGCTGTGAATGCGGATCTAAATATGATCGAAATGGTCCAACGCATATGTTTTATTGTAAAATGTGGAGAAAGAATTGAATATGGTACTGCCTACTTTGTATAAAAAGGGATCTACCGGAGCCATCCAATTTTGGACTATTGTTGTGGCTCAGGCTTGTGAATGCGAGTTTGACAATAACGATAAGGAAATACCAAAATATTATGACATAGCGGGTCATTCAGATGCAGACAATATAGGTTATGCGGGTAGAATAAAAACTTTTTATGGACAAGTAGGAACCGAAAGCCCACAAACTACCGTTGACACTATCTTCGAAGGTAAAAATACAGGAAAATCAAATCAAACTACACCGTATGAACAAGCTCAAGCAGAGGCTAAAGCCCGTTGGGAAAAGAAAAAGAAGTACGGCTATGTAAACTCTCTGGAAGCTGCCGAAAAGGGAGAACTTGACGCTTTGATTGAAGGAGGAATTGTTCCTATGCTTGCCCACACCTTCGAAAAACAGGGGAAGAAAATCAAGTATCCTTGCTATGTCCAGCCTAAACTTGATGGCCTGCGCTGCATCGCCATCTTGGAAAATGGCATCTGCACTTTGTGGTCAAGAACCCGTAAGCCAATTACTAGCTGTCCCCATATTATTGCTGAAATTGAGAAAAACTTTAAAGAAGATATCGTGCTTGATGGTGAGTTGTATAACCATGATCTTAAAAAGGATTTTGAGAAGATCGTATCTGCGGTACGTAAAGAAACGCCAGAAGAAGGGTACTTGAATGTCCAGTACCATATCTACGACCTGGTAAATAACAGCTCTTTCGACAACAGGACTCTTTGGTTAGCTAAAAAGTTCGCTTCTATGAAAACACCAAATTTTAAATACCTTAAGCTCGTAGAAACCCATATGGTTGAAGACGAAACTCAGGTTCCAGATTGGTTTTTGGAGTTCAGCGAACTTGGGTACGAAGGTGCAATGCTCCGCAACGCCGCAAGTCCATACGTGAACAAAAGGTCCTCAGACCTGATCAAGGTGAAGGAAATGCAGGACGATGAGTTCGAGATCGTCTCTATCGAAGAGGGGCGCGGAAAACTTCAAGGTCACGTTGGAGCCTTTGTGTGCGTGAACGACGATGGACAAGAATTTAAGGCTAAGCTGAAAGGTGACACGGAAAAGCTTAAGACTTACTTTGAAAACCACTCTCTCTGGAAAGGTAAAAAGTTAACCGTACAATTCCAGGATTTGACTTCGTATGGAATTCCTAGGTTTCCGGTGGGATTGAGAATTAGGGAGAGCGAATAGTATGGGCGGCGGAGGATGGGATCATTGGGACTGGGAAGACGATGCGCAAGACAAAAATTCTAGCAGGTACGAACGTAAATTAACTGATTTTAGCGCAGAAGAACTCAAAGAAGCCCTAGAGAAAGTAGAAAAACAGGAAATTTTACGCAAAGAAGTAGAGCTGGAAAGCAAGCGTCGAATGAAAGAAAATAGGATTTTGCAGCTTAAGCAAGAGTTGGCAGAACTGGAAAAGGAATGAATGTCAAAAACTAAGCTTCCTCAACTCTCTATCAAACAGCTTGAACTTCTAATCTCCATCTCCCTCAGGAACAGCCTTGATGTTCTTGGCAGAGAAGTCGAAGATGGCTACCAATTCCTCATTGTCCTGGACTGTCTAGCTCCCGAAGACTGTATTCCACATGACGAGGTGCCGGATGGAGAAGAAGAGACTCAAGAAATCCTTGAATGTCATGGCGTTACTGAGCTTACCGATTTTCTAGCCAACATTCTTGGGATGCGCAAAGACGATGTACCAGTTAGGGCCGTAGATACGGTATCCATCAATAGTAAGAACGTTGGAGAATTCCTTGAAATTTTGGACGGAATGTGTCGCTATTGGGATGACATTTTAGAAGATTCTGAAGAAGTGAATGTTGAGGGTAAGAATGTGGTTCCTGGAAACGAGACAGTAAACTAATGGCGATAAAATTTAATTACAGGTCATTTCATTGTGTTTGCTTTAGTTGCTATAGAAAACTAAATATAATAGGGGAATGTAAGTGTCCAATCGAAAGAATTCCGGACATTAGATCTTTTTGGAACGGCAAGTACTATAAAAATCTTTTTATGGATGAATACGGCAATGTTTTCCCAGGAGAGGATTAATATGGTAACTCTAAAACAATTGATGGAAATGCTTATCACCCTACCCGAATCTGTTCAAAATAAGCGCATAGGCTACCTAGACATTGGCCATATGACCCAAGAAGATCTTGCCGACCTTAAAGATAGGCTTATCAAATCCAACGAAGACTGGATTGAGGCTTGTGCTAATTAACCCTCCCCACGCTGATCTTTCCAAGCATCATAGTCCAAAGAAATGAACGAAATATATCCATTCTTAAAGCCCCATCCTGGAGGAAGCTGCGTCAAAGAACACCTACAGAATGGATGTTCTCCACAGCTGGATGGTCTGTCATCTCCACGTTTGTGCCACGAATGAGATAATTCGCTAAGCTTCCATATTTTAGGTGTATTCCCGTCCGGCAACATGTGCAGTCGCAAGCATTCCTTACAAAGGCTAGCATCTCTAACTACCACAAAGAATACGTTGGGATCAGAAACCCCCATATCTTTGGCCTTACTAGCGATCTCCATAGTATGACCGACATTCCTAGTCTTAGTCGTTTCTGCTTCAGCTATGAGCTTCATATGTCCCTTAGCCTTAGTCATTTCACCTGAGAAAATCTCATTGACTTGCTCTTTAGTAACGTGGGTGCCTTTAGCTTTAGCTTCCTTGACTAGAGCATCAATACCTTCGACCACATTAGAGCTAGTCTTGTTCTTGAGGGATTCAATATAGCCGTGCGAAGACGTAAGGATTGACCGAAGAGCGTCACGTTCAAATTGGTTAGGATCGCGATTGTTTAAAGCTTGAACAAAGATAGACGCAAGGGTAATTCCACCAAAAATATCGAAAAGGTGAGGCTTATTTTGGAGTTTAGGGATTCTACCGAGGAGCTTATAGGCAAGAATATCGAACATTTTGTCGATGTGACTAGAAATGCTTTCTTTGCCGGAAGAGCTTATTCCGTACATTTTAGCCCTTCAGGAGCTGTTCGATACTCAGAGTTTTAGTAACAGCTTCCGAAGCCTTGGCCTGCTCATCATCCATGGACTTCATCAAATCCGCTACGATCTGTTCCTGCATTGAGAGAGCTTTTTGCGCAGGTTGGCTCATATTCTTAGTGGCTTGCTTTCCAAGAGTGAAGGGAGACTTCATAGCCATAGATTTAGAAATAGCTTTAATCGCCCTTTCTGATTTTTTGAGTTCGTAGGTCTGCTTCAAATTAGACTGGAAGGCTTTGATACCATCGAGAGATTTTTGGAGGGCCTGTTGTTCTGGGGATCCTGGCTTAGCTGAACCCAGCATTCCTTCAAGTTGACCAATGTGTTGGTCGAGTTCTGAGCCGTCTTGCCCCATTTCTTGTCCTGGTTGCGCATTGGGATCGTTCGGGTCTTGTCCTGGTTGACCGGGCTGTTGGCCCATAGCTGCCTGCTGTGCTGCTTGAGCGTCGGCCTGCTGTTGTTGGGCCTGTTGAACTTGAGCTTGTTGAGCCCCAGCCTCAAATCCTAATCTGAAACTGACATCCACAGCGTCCATGAATTTGAGCTTGAGATCGTTATATTTTAGTTTATAGTCCTGATTTTTCATAATTAAGCAACCTTTTGTCCTGGTTCGGACATAAAATTAGTAATACCTAAAAACTTTTCGATTTGATCTATACACTCAAGACGGTTATTGAGCCAATTTTCTTCTTTGATGTGAAGAATTTCGATCCCTTTAACGGTAAGAAAATAATTGTCTTTCAGATCATGGTAGCTACGAAGATCTTCGTTGGGCCAATGGGGTCTGGACCGTTTAAGCCCCTCAAGGGAGTGGTAGTAAGTACCGTCGAATTCAATTCCCTTATTTAGACTAGGAATCAGAATATCTATTTCGAATCCTTTGATATGGGGCTTTCCCTCGATTCTTACTTTGTTCGTTTTATGTCTTTTAGCGTCAGGAAAGAAGGGTTTAATACTAGACAAAATAGAGAATTCATGGGAACTAACATTCCCAGACCTAAACATATGGGAACAAGCTATATCTAATACCTTACGGTCTACACATAGAAAGTATGCGCTTCTACTTTTCTCTTTAAATTCGCCATGGGTAGTAAAATTTTTAGCTTCTAAGAATAAATCTTCATCAGACCAATAAAATCTTTTTCTGCTTAGGTGGCTAGTCAATTCTACTAAGAGATCCAGTCGGAGAATGGCGGCGTAAGCGTCTGGATCCATACTTCTGAGGTCTCCTACGCTATCGTATTTGGAAACCACCGTCTTCAGGTTCTCTTTATTGTATGGCTCATGACAAAGCCTCTTCATATGAGAACATGCTTCCTTAAGGATGCCCATACTCTTTGCGGCCTGGTATGCGTTTCTAGACCCCAGCTGAAAAGCGTAGGGCGTTCCGTATTTAATGGATTCGGCCAAAATTTTATCTTTAGTCCATTTGATGCGACCATCTCGCATATTTGCGCAAACTATGTCTAATATTTCAAGCTTCCGAGCGGCATTGTATGCGCTCTGACTTTTTGTTTTGAATTCCATGATAGTGTCGCAAGTCATAGCAATCGCATTAATGCTTTCGAAA
>Ga0302280_1001874_pt1 | contig 16856 bp, 12 predicted proteins | sample III_Fen_E1_1_FD_198771 | JGI IMG/M metagenome (GOLD analysis project Ga0302280, IMG submission 198771) | Peat permafrost microbial communities from Stordalen Mire near Abisko, Sweden - III_Fen_E1_1 | ecosystem: Environmental > Terrestrial > Soil > Wetlands > Permafrost | place: Sweden: Abisko... | reverse complement strand
GCATGAGGGAATAGAGTATTAAATATAAGAACAAATTGTCAGAGTGGGAAACAAAATGATTGATTTTATCATATTATCGGCTACCAATTTAAATGGGCCGGTTACTGCACTCTCTTTTTACTCTTAGCACCTTCTCTCTACATCAGGAGAGGCTCCTCATTGTAAATCTGTTGCAAGTTGACTTTCACTTGATTGGATGAGATTGATTGTGGATATACCTTTGGCTTTGGTAATCCGCTGAGCTAGCCTTAGATTCTATCTTTGAGAATGTTTGTATATTCCATTTTACCTCTCTATCTTTTGGCTTAGTCTCTCCGCAACGCTTACTGCTTCTATTATTTCTCGTGTCTTTATTTTTTACGATAATCCGCATAAGCCTCTTGCTTGAGGGTAGATTTCACTTCAATTTACCTCTATTTTGATATTTTGTGGTATGAACGTTCTTATTCTTACGGCGGATATAGTGCTCGCATTGACTAGTACTGCTTCTGCTATCGTGGCTGACTTAGGTTAAAAGGCTGCGGCTTGGTTAGTTGCCGGTGTTACTATTTAGTTCTCTATAGCTGCCTAATTTAATGCTTATGACTTCGTGCGAAATCGGGAACTGAATGCATTTGACCAACCACTCTATTTTTAGTATATTTTTGAGCCAGATTTTCATATTTGATTTGAGAATATTTTCGATAATCTTTCAGATAGGTCATTGTTGCTGGAAACTATGAATCCTTTAGTAGTTACAGGGCTCGCTTCTTAATTTCAGCTTAGTTAGCAGTCATCACCATATATGGGTTGTAAGTCGTGGCAGGGATAGACGTAGCATGAAAAGTGCGATCCCATTTATAGAAATCTTAGGGCTGAAGAGGATTCTTCTGCGATTCAGTCAATTTGAAAGGCTCGGCTTCTGTTTTAGGAATATGCGATCTTGGCCTTTATTTGGGTCTATCGTAAGTGGTCTTTGGTATAGCGTTAGCGTGAAATTTTTAATAGCTTGGCTAGGCTACTTTTTGTTGCACTCTGTTCTTGATTGGTTTATGCTTGATTTTGCTGAGATCGCTGTCATAAGGAATGGTGAATGTCTTACTGATTAATTGCCGGATATGATCATCTTCCAAGATAGTACGAAACTCTTCCTATTTCCTAACTAACTTTAATAACTCTGTTTCGGTTAGATGGTGTGTGGTGGTTTTGTTAAATGAGAAAAACGCAGATAGAAACAAATTCTTGCTAGTTAGCGTTTATAACTCTGTTAAATCTATCTCTTGCTCCTTCAAGTTCACTTCTGCGTTGATCCTGAGTTAATTGACAAAATTGTGAAAGGATAGTAGCAGATCGTCATTGCTAATCCGATCTCTGGCATTGAGATCCTAAAATTTAGCCATTATAAATTTAATAAACTCTGATTGGATGTCTTTGCCGTTAATTTCGGTTAGTTTAGCCTTGACCCTTGCAAATTCGTTGTTGAATAGAGTGATGTTGGCCTTCTATTCGAACTGATCCTCTTTATGATAGGTCTCATTAAATTTGTGTACTTTTTCCATTTTAGTTTATACTTCCACCCCTTCTTACTTGAGCTACTCTTCCTATTTTAATTTTTTAGGAGCAGTCATTCTCTCGACTGATTTTTTCTGTTACTATGCAAGTCGTTTACTTGGATCGATGACTGGTTGTGACTGCATGTATAACTTCTTCAGATTTCCAATATTTAATTGTTCAAATAAATCATTATCCTCCAAATTATCCGTAGTCTTTGACTGAAGTTGTCCATATTTTTGTGGATGATAATTTCTGAATCCTGCAGAGTATTCCTTTTTTATCTATCTTATTGGTTGCTGCCTGTGATCAGTCTCATCGAACTACTATAAAAACATGTTTATATAAATAATGGCTGGATTATTTATAAGAGTAAAATATGAATTAGGTTGACCACAAGGAGCCCATCTAATGCCCCTACCTTGGCACCATCAAGAGACATCTCATCGACTTCGATCTCGAGCCAGTCTGTTCAGTTTCTCTATCCAATAATAACATCTACGCCTGTTTGATGTGTGGTCGATATTTTCAGGGCAAGGGCATTTCCACCCCAGCCTACGAGCACAGTATCTAGCTGAATCATCACGTTTTCATTAACCTCAGCACAACCAAAATCTATTGTCTGCCCGATAACTACGAGGTTGAAGAGCCAACCACCCGCGACATCAAGTTTAATTTGCAGCCTAGATTTACAAAAGCGGATCTGCAGAAATTGTATTCTTTCGAGACCAAATACAATATCGACGGCAAGGAATACATTCCGGGCATTATTGGTATGAATAATCTGCAAGGCACTGACTATGCCAATGCGGTCTTCCAAGCACTTAACGCTGTTCAACCATTTCGGGAATTGTTTTTAATGGCGGCAGCGTTTCAAGATCCACTGCTGGACAGATATGGTATGCTTGTAAAGAAGTTATGGAACTGGCAGCAGTTTAAAGGATCGATCAGTCCGCACGAGCTGATGCAGTCTATCACTTAAAAATCATCCAAACTCTACAGAATAGGGAAGAGGAGTGATCCTTCGAACTTCTTGGTTTGGCTGATCGACAACCTACATAAAAGTCTCAAGAAGGAAAAGGTGAACTTCAACCTCTTGGAACTGTTCCAGGGGTCAATAAAAACATCGTATATAAAAGGAATAAAAAACTCAGCCGATTATGAGAATGTGCCTACCAAAGTTGAATCTAAAAAGTTTACGGTGATTCGGTTGTAGTTTCAGGAGAAGGGAATATTCAACAAGGTTGAAAATCAGGTCGATATAATGGACATGATGCAATATTACTTGGGTGTAAAAGGGCGGGTGCAGGGCGAGGGACTACTCTACGTAAAGATTACGGAATTTCCTCGATTTCTCATCATTGTCTTCAAAAGATTTACATCCAATGACTATAATGTTGAGAAGAACTCCAGCCAAGTATTGTACTCTGGCTTTTTGGAAATAGAGGGGCATCCTTATCGCTTGGTAGCACAGGTCTGCCATCAAGGCAGTCCTGAGGCAGGAAATTATAAGGCAGCTGTTAATTTTGGAGAAAAGTGGTACTAAGCCGAGGATTTAGTCATTAGCTAAGTTCTCAAAAAACAGATGCTGCTCGGATAGCCCTACATCCAGATCTACGAATTGGTAAAGTGACATTCGAGTATGATTTTATGATAGAAAGTGCTGATACAAAATGTAAAATATCATGGGACTGTAAGGGCTTCAATAAAGTTCGCCAGAGATATAGTGGGACTGCACTTGCATACAAGCCTTTTGAATATCAAGAACAGGTCTCGATTTCGATAGAAGGTGACTGCCTCCATGTTGATGAATCGAACCACGTCCTCTAGTTCAATCTCTCTTTTTTCATTCAGAAGAAGGGCTTTCTCCAGAGCTTGGCTGTTCAGTTGGCTTCTTTTCCATTTCCTGCATATTTGTTCTTTCCAAAATGACTCGCTCTTCTAATAAGCGTCGATAAGAAGCGCCACTCCGATTTTAATATTAGTGCAATCTGATTTAAAGAAAGGGCTATGTTCATGGGCAGTGGATTAAAAGGTTTATTTGCATTGCTCTATTGACATGATGATGTTCCTCTTCGACAGTTATTCGTGGAGCATTTTCCATTTATTTGGCTCATCTAATAAACTTATCCAACTCTTTAGGTGTCGTAAGTTTTCATCGAATTTTATTTGTGAGCAAAGCGACGCTACGATTTACGATATTATGGATGGCTTTGTCTGTTGGGAGGGTTAATCTATTTTATAGTCATTCTGTAGCCCTAGTGACGGTTCCTATAATTTGTTTTGTCCAACAGATTTCTGCTGCCTTTTTGTGTTTTGAACAGATGTGCTAATTTGGCGCAATTGATGTTGGAACTTGTCTTTACTTTTGCTATGGCAAAACGGTTAAAATTCTATTTTCAATTTTCTTTTATGCTCCTCTGCTGCCCTAATTCTTTGGTTGAGCCGATCAATCTAAATATCATATTTGGTCTGGCATTGTAGTGAGTGATCTTCGCTTTTATTTTGTTTCTATTTTATCTCAATACAATTTTAAACTATATTAACCTGCTTTTATTTTAATTTCCTAGTTTAGTCATTCTCAATAACACCTTCGACTCTCTTCAATTGAACAGAAGCGCACGTATTTGATTATGCATGCAGTTTTTACTTTATTGCTGGCTGGATTAGACGTCCCTTTTAGTATTCGGTTAAATACTTATCGATTTGAGCAAAGGGTACTGCTTTGGATTAGCCTTCTTTTGAGCCCTAATGTCTTCTCATTATATTATTTATCTTGTCCTCAATCTCCTTAACTTTTTTCTCCTTTTCGCATGTTTTATAAGAGTATGATTGATAGTTGGGCAATACTGCATTTTCTTTTGCCAAATTCTTAGCCTGCTTACGGCTAACGTCCGGATACCCGGATAGGACATAATCAAACTATTTTAACTTGTCAGTTATGTTTATTCTATGCCTTATCGCCATTTGTTTTAGTATTAAAATAATTATTATCAGTCTTCTTTCCTACTAAATAATTAAAAACAAATAGATCATTACCGAGACTAAACCTTCACCAGTTTAAACACAGATTCTCTCTACTTCATCTGCTACCGAACAGTAGGCAACTGTTATCTTATGTCCTTGCTGTTCTTGCCCGCAATTTAGATCAGTACATTCTTTAACCGTTATAACTCCTCATCGTTCTATTCTCCGTGCCAGGCCTTAATCTTAACTCCATTCTACTTTTGCAGTTTGAAGTTTTTGGCTAGATCGTCAATAATGACTACTTTGCTTAGATCCCGGCCCAATCTGTTTAAATCTTTGACAAAGCCATTCTTAACTCTGACTGCATGCTGTCGGAACAGCAAATGATCGACGTTCTTAAAGCCTACAGTGACCTCCCTAGCATAGTTTTACAGCGAGGTGGTAAAGATAATAATCTAGTATTGTTTAGACAGTTATTCGATGAAGTCAAAACAGTGAGGGCGATAGGCAGTGTTAAGTTTGTTGTTATCCATTCGACTGTGCAGCAAAGTTTAATCGAGATCAACCACCAGCGAGTACTGCTTTCGGGCAGGCTTGAGCAAGTATGGGGAAGGACACGTGGCAAAGAAAGATATCGCATCAATATTTACATTCATCTTCTTCTATAGATCGGTTAGATAGCGTGCAAATAGAGTCAGCAGTTCGTAGAAACTACGATTTATGCTTAACTCCTCGCTCATGGCCACCAGAAAGGATATTTTGTTATAAAAGTGGTGATTGTGCTTGAATAGCAGCGACACCTTGTGCAAAGCAGTCTCCAGCACTAATTTTAGATTGGCTTTGGTCATAAGCTTAGCCGCCTACAGCTTAGCTATTATACTCTTGATGTCAGACTGTATTTGGATCTCCAGTTTGTACAGGTGATGCTGGTAGGTGCTGCTGATGACCTGATACCAAAATCCGATGATAATTTCGATTGATCTTACCGATTATTATAGGTGCTCGTATAAATGGCCACCAACTATATTACATACAATGGAGACTAAAGCTATGCGCTACAGAATGATTAATTTTTTAATATCTTTGCGCAACTGTTCGCCATCGAAAGATCGTTAAAGATGGGCGATGGATGACCCATCCTCCCTTAGAATATACTGTTTGATCTACTTAATTATCTCCTTGTGGCTTATCTCAGATTTTTCCAAACTTTCCTTAATGGTCAACAGCTTTTTGCTATGATTGCCAAGATGCATCAAAACATTATCTTGCTCTTGCAGTTACATGATTATTGCTTCTGGTCGAGGGAATATCTCCTCCTTTTCGGTAGGCATGCGAATAAAGGTTTAGTTATAGACTGTGTTCTGGTTGTGCCGAAAGAAAAGAGGTTTGCTGCTACGGTTAGTTATCGGTAGGTTTTTATAATGAACTGACAGACTTTGAGGTTTACTCGGCAAGAGAAGAGGAGCTTACCACTTGTACCGATTGTTGGTACGTGAAAAATCAGTCTTTACGCGGAAGGGTTCGACTTTGGGCGAACGCTATTTCTATTTATTTAGGCTGATTTTCGGAGAAAGAGAATGGTCATGCAAAATTTTTATATTGAATCGCTTGGCTAAGTTCATGTACTCTGAGGAGAACCCTTTTCTTTAGGTTTAGCCCGATTACATTTCCGAGTGATCTTTGCGATAATCGGATTCAAAACATGTTTGCCTCGGTCGATTATGCCTAAACCTGAATCGATTGGTGGTAATGCTCTTCATTATAATCTTATTATAAGGTTGATGGCTAAGTAGTCAACGGCTTCAAGGTCCGCCATAAGAAAGGTCAAGGACTGTGAATGATGGATATCTGACTTAATTTTCTCGAGGCATATTAGTTATTGATATAAATATGAGGATTGCAATCATTGATCGACCAAATGCTTATCCTTGCTGCACTCATTGAAATTCTAGTCGTATTACTACTCCTATTCTTACACCTACATTATCTTTACTTGCGGAGCGTTACTCATCAAGGCACGTATCTCACGACTCTCTTCCACCTCGTCGAATATTAACTCGAATTTGTTCGATTACAATGGACTTTAGGGAAGCAAGAACTTCTTGCCGGATGACACTAACTACTCGATAGGAGGGGGAGGGAAAATAGGGTCAACCACGATTCTGACTAACTTCAATATTACTTAAATGCGTTTTAAAGCATATTTGGGATGATTCTCCCGAGGAGTGGGCAGGCGAGCTCCAAACAAGGATTGGTGTTGGCTTCGATCAGCCAGACTTTAAAATTATCGTCAATGAGAAAGTCTAGTCCGAATATCTCAAAAGAAAACTCTTTTTTGGTTGGATTGATTTTGGTGAAAACAGACCTAATTGCATCGGCTGCTAGTTTCTAGATAGACTAAGCGATACCTTCATTTCAGGGTAGGCTTGCTGGAAGAACTTAAGTTTAATAGTATTCTCTGCGTTTGAGTTGTAGACAGTATCCAAATACCTCTGAAAATCAGAAAAGGACAGCTTATTTGCCGGCTAGAATTTGCCGTAGTCCTCGTGATACTTCTGCACTGCATCGTTGGTCAGGTGAATAAACTTGTTATTAAGGTTCTTCATGTTGAACTCCTTCGAAGCAGTACGGATGTAGCCATCCTGATACCAGTACCCTTTCTGATAGCCGTTCGAACTGCTGATGCAAATGTACGACCGAATGTCGAACTTTCTCTTTTGATACAGGAAGGGCATTATGTATTATTGGATGATATGAGTACGAGGGCGACCCTGTTTGTCCATTGTGTCTGTTCCGATAATTCCCTTAATTTACTCAATACTTTCCACCACCTCTATTCCTGTTCCTCTGTTGGTGTTTTCGCCAGGCTTCACTAGCCATGCGTTGCGGCGCTTTGCTTTGAATCCCTTCATTGGTTGATTCTTTGCTTTCTTATCCTCGTTATTGATGGCATCGGCTCTCCTCTCAAACTCTTCCTGAAACTTGTTGAACTCCTTATCTCCGAGTTCAGTGACATGAAAGGTCATAGGTATGTAATCAAAAGGATTGATCTTTTGCGCATCATAGTAGTTTTTCAGATTCATGAAGAGTGCCTTCTTGTTAGACAGATTCCAGTTACAGGTGAGATGGTTATGAATCTTGAAATGGCAGGAACGGTTTTAAAAGTATTTTTGTTTATTACGGCCTAGAGTACCGCTCAAGCGACCGTCTTATTGCAGCACCTTCAATTTCTTTAGCTGTTTCATCTCGGATTGAGAGAACAGTTTACGGTAGTTGTGGTAGATGGGCCACATCTTTGGATTTGCCATTGTCTTTTTCTTTTTGCTCACGCCTTACCCTTCCATTTCAATCTCGTCCTTCACATCTTTGCCTAAATTTGACAGTGCTTGTGGAAGGGGAATTCCTTTTTCGTTACTGACTCCCTTGGTTCTAGACGAGCTGCGCTTGCTGCTTCCTAGATGTTAAAGCATATACCTAGTTTAAGAGTGGCCTTAATATCCTTCTGCGTAACACTTTGGCTGCGCAGCTGCGAGGGTTTGGGCCCTTCCCTAGAGTTTTCCCTAACTTCTTTGTCCTTCTCCGTCTTTTCCTCGCCTTGTTCGATGTAATACTCACAATGTTCAAAATCCGCCTAAGTTTTATTATTATCCTTGAATATATCAAGGACGTCATTCTGCCTCAGCTGGAACCAGAACATATTAATGCTGGAGTTATCAGGGTGGTTCTCCTCCACGGTCCACCATGGGCGTGTTGTTCTGAAAATCGATTTTATCAGGCCGCTGTTATTGCCTTTTCCGCAGTACAGGACGTAATTAGGCAGCTTTTAGGTCACTGACACACGCAGGTTATTAGTCAAGTTCGAAAGAGTAATGAACTCCATATACTGACGGTATTTCTACATTACCTAAGGGCGAATCTAAATAAACTTACCTTTTTTTTTATCGCCTCGCTTCTTCATATTCGCCACAGGTCGCTTGAAGGCGGCTGTTCCTGATTCTTAGAGCACCTTTTTGCTTAAGATAGTAGTAGCTGAGCTCTCTTTGAAATTAGGTGTCTCATCCGTCTTGATCTTAGCGATGGGTGGAAAACGAGTGGCCGTTTTGGAATTGGATTCGCAGTCTGATTCTTGATTCTTGATGAAGAATGGTGTACGCTTTTGGAGTGTTCTAACAGATTGTTGTTGCTGGTGTGCATATGCTAATGCTGGGGGTGATTCATGTCTTACTATTTTTTTAAATATCAGAGTAATTCTAAGTGTCAGGATGCACTATATATCAATCAATCAAAATAAAATTTTAGGGAGGATATTACTATATATAAAATCATCTATCAGCCTGATTCCTTTCTGATATTGACTCATAAAATCATAAGTCAGCATGTTTCATCTGATATTCTATATCTGAAGGTTATTTTTTGATATTTGTGTCAATAACATCGGTATGTTATTGTGGTAACAAATTTGGCAATTTGACTAACTTCAGCCAATAATTCAAATAATATATAACTAAAATTGCCGCTTTAGCAATGAATCTCATCGCCCTCAAACACTTTAAATCCTATGAGGAACAGCTTCTCAACAATCTAAATCCTCACATCAACGTAGTCATTGGTCGCAACGGTTAAGGCAAGTCCAACTTCTTCAGAGGTAGTTTCTTCCCCATTCAGCTATAAATTTTTTGCTTACTGACCGAGTTCACTTGACCAAAAACGAATATCTCTCCCATTTGCATGTAATTTTACCTTCATTCAGCGTGCCATAGACAATGTTTAACATCCCATTGCCGTCGAGGCGTATTACAGAAATCAGACTGGCAATAATAGCTCGGAGGCAAGTATATTTCGCATTGAGCGTATCTGGAAGGACGAAACCACGGAAGAATTTAAAATAGACGACCGCACCTTCTCGCGAACCGACTTCTAAAACTTCCTTGAAAGTTTGGGACTCACTTATTACAACTCATACAACATCATCCAGCAGGGAAAGATTAACCAGGTCGCCATGATGGACGAAGTAGAGATTTACAAAATGCTTCAGGAGGCCACTGGAATTCACAAGTTCTAAAAGAGGCACGAAAATACCCTTGCAGAACTCAAAAAAAATTAAGAACAAAAGGAATAAATCAAAGCTGTTTTAACCGACATTTAAGCTAGACTCAAGGCTTATGAGGATAGAAGGGAGGAGTTTTAATACTACAGCTACGAACAGTTAGCAAATAAGGCACGCAACAAACAGGACTATGAATAGGATATTGTCAAATTTGAAAGGCAATTAGAGGAATTGAAAGAGAAACAGGCCATCTCTTCCGAGGAGGTGATCAAACTAATAGTGAAAGTCAAAGACTTGAAGGCAGATCTAGAGCATATCAATGGTTAAGTGATTGTTAATCAAAAACAGATGCTAGAATTTGCAGTCTCGCCTGACTTGCAGAGCGAAGATATCCCCTTGACGCAGAATGAAAAGACTATTTCTTCCGGTTTAAAGAAGGTAAAGAAAGACAAGGATAAATTCAAGTAATTGTTTGTTCAGAAGAACAGTTAGGTTGAGGCATTTAGAACAAAGTTGAAGTCCTACAAAGATAAATTCGAAGGTATTTCAGCTCAACTAGAAGCCGAGAAGATAGCCAAACCGGAAAAGGAGAGTATAAAAACTGAGATTAAAGAATGGCTGGCAAGAGCCCCCAATAATGTCAAAGAGATAGACGGATAAATAGACAGACTTCGGAGTCACAAATCTCAATACAAGATCTCTCCTTCCAATCAGGAGTAATAGACTCTCTCTGCTGCTCAGAAGTAACTATAATCGGTCCATAATAGTATGAGATCACTAAAGATATAGTGTTTTTAAAATAACAGATTTAAAAATCAGTATGAGTCCGAGGTGGACATTTCTTCTAAGATGGCTGACACTCACTATGCCAGGATGAGAAAGGTCTTGCCTTTGCTTGATTTTGGACTTCTTAAATAAATAAAGAAGGCCAATATTGATGGAGTCTATGGTTTTATGATAGAATTCGTTGAAATCTAGCCCACAGTTGCTTTCGCCTATTAGATAGCGGGTCTTCACAAACTGTGCTCACTGCTTGTGAGAGATGAATCTGTCTGCGGAAAAGTTGTAGAGTTAAATAAAAAATTAAAAGGAAGACAGATCAATATCCTTCCAGTCAGTTTTGCGCTTCGTCAAGCTGCTGAGAAGAGGGCCTACCCCACTGTATAAGACTGCTACTCTCTGCTTAACTAGTAATGGATAAAAATAAGACCACATACACTAGGAGAAGAATTTGATCGTGGAATCCACAAGATTATCATGAATACCTTTCATAAGCATGTACTTGTCAAGGACTATGACCTTGGCCTGACTGTTTCGAAGGAGTTTCATCTCAACTGCATCACCGCTGATCGAGAAATTGTTTATTCGGAGGGGTATCTTTGTAAGGTAGGCAAGGACGGCAACATTGATGATAGAATTGAAGTTTATACTCGCTATGCTGAGAAGATTGTTCAGATGGAATAGGCAAATAAAAAGCTAGAAGAGGTGAATAAGGGTGGGATGATACTGCAGAATAGATAGATGGATTTAATGCGGGATAAATACAAAGCTTAGACTAAAATAAGCACCATCCAACACAAACTGAATCAAATTATTGAACAAAAGAGGTCATTTGATAAGTTGAGTGAGCAGGAATAATTGTTGCAACAAAAATTAAAAAGGTTCCAAGAAGAAATCGTCAAAAAAAATGAAATATTAAAAAACATGGAAAACAAAAAGGCCACCAAAGTCAATCTCGATGACTACAAGAATATAAAAGATTAATATAATTCTCAGATGAAAATTTTCAATCTGCTATGTGAAGAAGAATGCTCTCTTGAGGTCAAATTCTAGGAATTGGCCAAGGAAGAAGAAGCCTTAGTTCAGAAACTTGCGAATGTTCAACATGACATTTTCCTAAAGCAAGAGGCCAAAGAATAGTTATCTGGGGATTAAAAGTACAAGAAGAGGATTACTGATTAAGGAAAGCGACTTACAGAAATGCGTCAACAGCTCGAGAAGGAAATGGTAACTAGTGAACAGCTATTGGCTGAGCGCCAGACTGACAACTACCAGCTGGTGGGAACTATGGCTCTACTTGAAGAGCAAATAATCTTTTGCACAACAAAATTGACTTAAATCGGAACTATCAACCTCACTCTTTAATAAATTTAATAAAAATCTAATAGTTTCAGTATGTCACGTAACTTTGACAAGCGAGAAAAGCCCTCAATCGTGACCACTAGGGAAAAGCTTATGTTTTCCAAATTGTCAAACTATGTGACAAAATGTAAGTAGGAACGCCAAAGATACTAAGAACTCCTACAAAACGAAGCAAAATTAATTTAACTGTTGACTCGCTACGACCAGGACAAGGAACAGTGCTTTAATCGCATGTATTCAGTGTTCGAAAAGGAATTTGACCGTATTTTTAAAAGGGTGACAGGAAGAGGAACGACTGATGTACGACTGAAGAAGATTGCTGACAAATCTAGAGTTTTTCATAGACACAAGCACTCGATATCAATAATGGTATCTTTCGACGGACAAGATGTCACGCGAAAATGGAAGGACTTTTCAGGAGGACAGCGAACTGTCCTAGCCATATGCCTTCTCATGGCCTTACAGAAATGCGAGCCTGCCCCCTTCTACGTTTTGGATTAAATTGATGCTGCTTTAGACCCGGTCTATTTGGAAAAGATTGTGTAGCTGATTCGATAGGAGTGCCAACGTTCTCAGTACTTTATCACTTCCTTTAAAAAGTAAATGCTGGCTTTTCCTGAAAGTATTTGCAATTACTACCTGGTCGAAGCCACGGATAGAGTCAGTAGCATTAGAAGGGTTAGCCAGGAAGCGGCTCAAGAAGTAGTGGAACGTATCGTTAGCTGATTCGAATAACCATATTTTACATATCAGATGAATTATAAATAGTAATGATGTTCCTGTTTATAATTTATCCTTGCAACTTTATTGGCTATAGATGGATTATTATTATTACAAGGGTCAAGAAAAATGCTGTCAAACACACTAAGTCTACTACAGTCGATAAAAAAGATAGAAAATGGTTACCAACTTCCTCTCTAGCTTGCTATTCTCGTTATCCTCAAACAAACAGTTTCTCTTCAAGAAGTCAGAAAATTTATCAACCATAAATATGCATCCGCCACTCTTGACTGGACAATTATGCCAGAACAATAATTACATAAACTTACTCTGGAAGCGCAACAGTTTATAAGTGACAATAGAGCTAGATGGACCTCTGAAAAGGAAAAATATCAAGTTAATATGAGGATCTATGATGAGAGAGTCAAAAAAACGAGGGAAAAAGCTGGACTGGCCAAAGTCACTACGAAATAATAATTGATTAGTAAACTAAAATCTTTACTCTAAGAGAGGAAAATCCTACTCCTGAAAGGAGTGAGTGAAAATAGTGAAATTTTATTGGCTTAAAATGAAGAGATATAAACTTTCATCTTGCTTCTTTAAAATATCTTAACTTATGAACAGAATTAAGCCAAGTATTCTTCCTCCAACGATTATTAATCTTTAAAAATGGTGAACTCCATCCTCGAAAACCGAACTCAGAAGGCGTAAGCAGTCAATAGACATTCCTAGGACAGGGAATTTAATAATAAAAAAGAGGAATTTATTAAAAAGCAAAACATGATGATGAAAAGGATGCAGCAAATATTCTCATATTATTGCAGAGACAACAGCAGCGTGGGATTGACCTTTGAATAGTATACCAAAAATTCACAAACTCTTGATTTGAGATTGTTCCTAAAATATTTTAAGGATTTCTCTTTTCAGTAAGCAAACAAATACAGATTTAAGACAATAGCTGTGAGTCAGCTCTTTAAAACCGAAGCCACAAACGGTTTATGCCTGAATTTTAGATAATTTTGGAGTCTGCACAAAAAGATGTTTGACCTCTCAGATCTGGAAAATGTCCCAAAAGGTAATGCAACAAAACTACAGGAAGAGACCGAAAAATTAGATTAAATGAGTTCCATTATTAGCGAGCAAAAGAGTAAGTAGAAGTTAGTCAATGTGAAACTTAAAACTGAGGACAGCATCGGTATCCAATCCCCCAAATTGATCAAATACTCGTCTGTTGAAGCGAGAGTTTACAAGAGTAAGAGTAGTAAGTCCCTGCAGAGTGATCCCTTTACCCCGTTATCACTAATCAAAAGCTCCATTCCGCGCTTTGGCACTAATTTCATACACTAAGTTCGTCAGGAAATCATCAACGTATAGAATAAATTAGGCAAAAAGATGGAAAGGTCAAAAAGCCTATTTGGATTGAGTCCGTCACGACAACCAAAAGAGGTTGCAGTTCATCTGCCAAAAATATTGAGGCTAAGTAGTGAGCAGATCTCCAATCGAGGAATATACGAATCCCTTAAACACTTTGCCAAGCATGACTATTTGGCTCAGTAAACACGTTTGAAGGACATTATTGGACTGTCAATCGGAGAGGACGAGAAATTCATGAGCGAGTACTTCCGTTCCTAAAATTCTAATAAGCGGGAGAAGGAGAAGGAAATGGCAGCGGATAAATCAATGAGGCGGCAAAGGATACTTTAGAGTCTGACGCATAAGCAGGACCATTGCAAAAAGTATGATCCCGCAGAAGTAGAGCCCTACATGAGGTTCTGATTATTTGTCTGCCATTTTCATGCCTAATTTATATATTTGAAATATCTCAGATCTATGCCCAGAGATAATAGCAGCAAATCACGCTCCCGCTCCAAACGTAAGCATGAGAGCAGGTACAGTTCTGACAGCAGCAGGTCACAGAAGAGGAGAACTGTCAAGGTCGACAAGAAGGACAAGGAGATTGCCGCCAAGACTACTTATGACTACAACAGTCTTTCGGATATCAAGAACCACATTCTCTACGAGAATATCAAAATTCGCCATAAAAGCGATGAAGAAGACATTATGCTTTAGGTCAAAAATATTCTAAAAAAATAGTTTGGAGCAATTGAACATGTCACCAAGATCAGTGGAAATGATAAGTGCTTTACTTTTGCAGTGGGGTTCAAATATGATAAAGATGCCCTCAAGTGTGTAAAGGAGGATGGGTATATTGACCGCGCTGTGGATCGAACTAGACTTGTTGGAAAACCTACGGCAGTCTTTGAGCAATGTATTCCCATGATTAAAATCTCAAAAAAGCTTTAACAATAAAGGTTGGAAAACAATTAAAAAAATTAAAAAATTGAAAAAAGTGACAAATATTAAAAACTGGAAAAAGCCCCTAAAAATTAAAAGAAGGTCAAACGTCGTGACAGTAGATCTCCAAGCCACAGACACCACAGATACAGCTCAAGCTCAGAGCGTGACCATAAGAGAAAAGACGACAGAAAGAGATCAAAGTCAATTGACCGTAGGTCTGGTATTTTATTCAATAATTCAGATGAAAAGTCTGTTTGGCTTTTTGGTCTTCCTTGGAGCATTAAGGGGAAGGAGGTTCAAATTTACCTTGACAACCACTCCTCAGGGCCATTTCCTGTCATAAAGTGGAGATGGGTACGACTAAAAAACTCTAACTGCTAGTTTATGGAGGTGACTTTGGAAGAAAAGAAAGTACATTTGAAATAAGTTAGGCTAAAAAGCTATTGAACTTGAGGGAGGAGTTGTAGATATAAGGCTGTCCTTGCGTAATTGCAAATGCTGGACCTGTCTAGTCATCTTAGGTTATCAAAGATATACTAAAATAATTTCAGATCAAGATCAGCTTTCCAGATAAAATAAACCCTGCTTCCTTGTATAAAGCTCTCAATGACTCTGCTCGAGTTGTTCAGATTGTCAGCTACTACAAGTTGGTGGATGGTCGAAGCGATTGCTATATCGTCACCCTTGGCAGTGCTGCTAAGGCATGCGATTTAAGGAGGGTAAATAAACTGGAGTCGGGGATAAAGTTGGAGTAGGAAAAGGGACAGTTGGTCTATCGACCTACCAAAAACAGCAAATTGGTGATGGAGCAATGAATATGATGGGGGCAACACATAAAAATATTATTGAAAAACTAAAAATATTATTTAAAAGAACTTTAAAAAGTCATAAAAAATGTATTTTGCTCATAAAAATTAATGCCTTTTTGGGAGGACTAGCATTATTAAATTTATTAAAATTAAAAATCATTTATATTTTAATCGAAACTCATTTTAATTGAATCAGTAGGCTGCCATCGACCAGTTAGTTACTCAACAAATGACATTTCAGCCTTCATTCAACATCACTTAAACAATTTATCATATCAATCACTAAGCGTATACGATCATACGTATCAACCCAATCACCTGCAATGATATATCGGATATATTTTAGCATCCATCCTTCAAGGACTCATTCCTCTATCATACATATTAATACAATTAACAGCTATGCAACATCAGCTATTCAATATAGCGAGTTCAAATTATTCTGCAGCAGCTCATAAATTTGTTCCATCCTTGCTCTCATATTTTACACCTCCTTCTCGTGTTCGGAGTTCTAGCTTTTAAGGGTCATGACTTGAGACTATAAATTTTAGCGAATTGTTTTGCTTTTGAAGAGCTCCTATCTCAAGTCAGAATCAGACTGGTCACTGGGAAACTTCAGCTGGCTCATAATTGAAAGCTGTTTTGATAATTCTTCTTTCTATTTTTTTAATTTCTTCACCTATTCTTCAAGATTCTATATTATTTTGTTTTTTTATTAGATCTCATTATTTACTTGAGTCCTTTCTTCCTGCTTTAGAGACAAAGGAACTGTCTTCTTTGATTCGATAGAATGGCTTGAGTGTCCTGGAGATTGATACAAGATAGAAGATTAAACGCTCATCGCTTCGGGAACGGGTCCTTATCCAACAAGGTCTGCTACAATGGATATGCTGACCTTTGAATCTTTAACCGGGCATTTTTATAGAACAAAATTATCTTTGAGGGATTGTAGCTTTTTATTGATAATTTGCGAAAGTTAAACATAGACAACTCCCGCTTGCTTATCGCCTTTAGGTGTGTTCATCGTAAAAGTAAACATCGTCTAAATATTAGTATGCTAACTTTTTTCTCTTGAAACTATTGATTTTTGACTTAGTAGTACATGTTCAAGGGCAAGTTGATAGTTTGGTTAAAATTAGCCCGGCCTCCCACCATCTCTACCGCTGAAGTAGACGTACTCTATGAACCTGTGTTAGAAAGAAGTACTTCGTTTCCACGTTGCCACAAGGAGACTACTGATGTTGGGAGCGTTGAGAACAAATTGGCCTAAAGTGGCTCGGAATACAAAGCGAAAAGTTGTGATTTCCTCATTCATGATTTTAGATAATCAAATAATGCTTACA
>Ga0302280_1001873_pt1 | contig 16861 bp, 15 predicted proteins | sample III_Fen_E1_1_FD_198771 | JGI IMG/M metagenome (GOLD analysis project Ga0302280, IMG submission 198771) | Peat permafrost microbial communities from Stordalen Mire near Abisko, Sweden - III_Fen_E1_1 | ecosystem: Environmental > Terrestrial > Soil > Wetlands > Permafrost | place: Sweden: Abisko... | reverse complement strand
GACGAATATTTTTTACTCGGTTCTCGTTTTTCTTTCTTTTTATAGGAATTTTCAATATAATTTTTATAATTTTCTTTTTTAATGTTTTTGAGTGCATTATTTATATTTGTTTTTATTTGTGTAAATGATGAACTTGGCTTATTTAATTTTAAGTAATGTTTTAGTTGGCTAAAAAAATTTTCGATTGCGTTTGTATAGTGCTGATAAGGAATTGAAAATAAATATTTATTATCTGTTTGGATTATTTTATTTTTGACGATATTATTCTGATGTGATCCTGCGTTATCAAGAATTATTAAATGGTTTTTATATTTATCTTTTATAAACAAATCTATAAAATCAACAAATCTTTCTTTTGTCATACCTCCTTTTTCATAAATTTTAGCACCAACTAATCCATTCGTTGAAATAGCCACTAATAACGTATATTTTCTAAAAATAAAATTATCATTAGTAGGTATAGCGCATCTTTTACCAAGTGGACAATAACTATATTCTGGCATCATAAAAGGCTGTATTGATGTTTCATCTAAACAAATAATTTTGCTTAAATCATACTTATAAACTTCTTTGTAAAATTTACTTAAGTCTTCTTTTAGATTTGTTTCAGTACCATATCTTGTTTTAGGATAATGTATAGTTTTTGTTCTTTTTCTTGTTATATTATTATCTCTAATGACTTTACCTAAATGTTGAGATGTTATATTAAAATCATTATATTTTTCTTTTATTTTTTTTCCCAATGCTTCCATAGTTAAATGTTTTTCTTTTTTTAATAATTCTTTAGCATATTCAATATGTTTATTCTTTATTTTATAAGAAACAGACAATCTGCTATTTCTTTTAATATTATTTTGATCATTATATCGCTCTACCCACCTCGATAAAGATTGTTTTTTACAATTAAAAATATCACATACATCATCCATACTTTTATTGCTTCTAATGTAATATTTAGCGGCTTCCATTTTATAATCCTCTGATTTGTGTGATGCCATTATATAATATGTATAGATAAATTTTTGTCCCATTTTAAATCTTCAAGGGTGTAATGGATATACCTCTATGTATACTCCAATATATATGTGATAAATATTTAAACTTTTCAGATATAAAAAATCTAAGAAAAATGAATAAAAAGTGCAATAGAATAAAAATAAAAGAATTTGGTTGGTTGTCACCAAATATCATTAACAAATTAAATGATGATATGTTACAAAACTATCCATATTTGGAAAGATTAAGTACATATGATAATTCAATAATTTCTAATCCAAACCATCTTATCAATTTAAAATATTTATGGATAGGATGTGACACAATCAAAAATCATAACATTACAAATTTGGTTAATTTGGAAACATTAATTATTTTTCATAATAAAAGTATCATATGCATTAATCATTTGCAAAAATTAAAAAAATTACAAATATTTGGTGATTGTGTAATTAATAATGATGGTATAAAGGATTTGGTTAATTTGGAAGAATTGAATATTGAGAATAATAAAATGATAACAAATATAAATCATATGAGCAAATTGAAAATATTGGACATATCTGGTGAATGTATTATTACTGATCACAATATAAAAAATTTGACCAATCTGGAAGAATTAATAATAAATGGTAATAAATATATCACAAATATAAATCATTTAAAACATTTAAAAATTTTGGGTGCATCATATAACTGTATAATAAAAAACGATGGAATTGCCAATTTGGTAAATATAGAAGAATTATACATATGCGATAATTCTAATATAACAAATGTAAACCATCTGAAACATCTAAAAATTTTAATGATTTACAATAATACTAATATATCAAATGATGATGTAGAAGATTTGGCAAATTTAAAAGAACTGCACATTTCTAATAATCTAAAAATTACAAATGTTAATCATTTGGTAAATTTAGATGTTCTGCATATAATTAATAATTGTGGTATAACTAATGATGGAATAAAAGAATTAATATGTTTGAAAGAATTGTGCATTGATGATAACACACAAATAACAAGTATAAGTCACTTGACAAATTTAAAATCATTAAGCATACAAAATAATCATACAATAAATAATGATGATATTAAAGATTTAATTAATTTGGAAGAATTGGACATATCAAATACTTCAAATATAACAAACATAAATTGTCTAACAAATCTAAAAACATTACATTTGAATGATCAAAGTGTCATTACTGATGAAGGTATCAAAGATTTATGCAAATTAAAATATTACATGTGCACAAGTGATTAAAATATTTGATGACTGCTTTTTTGATAAAAAAATTGAACTTTTAAATACATAGTACCTCTTTTATTACTTATTTGCTACCAAAATGGATAATGATTACCAACAACAAATAAAATGTTATTTTAATGAAAAAGATAATTACATTTATCCAAAAATGACAAATTCCCAAAATATAAAAAAAATATATGATTTGTTAATAAATGATATATTGATTGATGAAAATGAAGTTAGTAATGATGGCGAACTTGCATTTTATTGTGGTCGTTATTATGAAATAAAAAAACATTATAATCATGTTGCAAAATTTTATGAAATGGCAATTAATAAAAATAATTCTGATGCAATGACTCATTTTGGCAGAATGTATGAATACAACAAAGGTGTTGATGTAGATTATGAAAAAGCATCACAATTGTATGAAAAAGCAATTAATTTGGGAAACTCAAATGCAATGTATGACCTTGCACGCATGTATAAATATGGTAGAAAATTTACTATAGATCATGAAAAAGAAATTAAATTGTTGAAACATTCAGTTGATATGGGAAATTCGAATGCAATGAATCATCTTGGATATATGCACTATATTGGTGAACATGTTACACAAGACTATAACAAAGCAATCGAATTGTTTAAAATGGCAATTCAAAAAAATGATCCAATTGGATTAGCAAATCTGGCCTTTTTATATCATCATTGTGATGGTATTGAACAAAATTATAAAAAAGCAATTGAATTGTATGGTATAGCAATTCAAAAGCATAATTCACGAACCTCAATAGCTAATCTTGCAAAATTATACAATGATAACGTAGTACTAGATTATAATTTACTTGTTGGACATGTAGCTACATATTGCAAATATAACAAAAAACATATTAGCAAATATATTGATTTAAGTGACCATGATATCATTTGGACAACTTATCTACATGAATATTGGCCATATACAAAACATACAGAAGCAAATATATTTTTATTACTTTTGATATCAAAACATAGAAATACTTCAAAAATTGATATAAAAAGTATGATAAAAGGTATAACTATGATAATTATTAAATATTTAGTTGCTTTTGATAATATTTAATTTATACATAAATCGTCAAAAAAATAACCAAAAAAATTGAATAATTAATATACTGTTCATCTTTAATTAATATCAACACATAAAAATCATGAACAATAAAACAATCATATTCATAATCATTACTTTGGTAATACTAATAGCATCATCAATTGGTTTGCCAGTATATTACAAACAACATTTTTATCATGAAGTGAATCATACCTCAAAATATTTAGGATATCATACTTTTGATTGGTGCAAAAATTTAAGTTATTGCGATAAAAATAATACATTAGAATATTGCATCAATGAGAAAACCAATGAATATTGTTGTAACTATGATAAAACATGTTTCAAACCATCATCTTGTGATTTACCATATTCCAATGTATCTGCCTGTTATGATCTTAGCAATAAAGATTTTTGTAAATATAATGAAAATAATATTTATGAATGTCATTATGCAAATGGAATAAATGAATATGATACAATAATGCCAATAAAAATGTTCTTGTAAATAAATATAAGGCAATTGATCATAATATGGGATTTTTATATTTTGTATCTCCATTTGTATTGTTAAACATGATATTATTAGTGATGTTACCTGCAAAAGTCGCTATTAAGTATAAAACAATAACAAATGAAGATAGAGCAGAACATTCAGAAAAACAAAAAAGTAATTTCTTTAATGTGTTTTTAATGTTGATTCCATTCATGGTTTCAAAAGCTTTTGGAATGGGTGTTATTATGTTATTTCGTGATCATGATAACATAACAGCAAAATCATTTACAATATTTGTCACTGTAATATGTGTATTGTGCATAATGATCATGATCAGTATACAATCATTTGAAGCAGTTCATAATAAAAATCCATTATTTCTAAATGGTTTAATATCTGCATTTGCTCCTGCATTTACCTATTATGTATTTGGACTTTTAACTATGACAGATGTATATGCTGATAAATATAATTTTAAAAAAGAATATTGTCAATATGCCATATTTTTGTTTTCTTGTAGCTTTTCACTTGCATTTTTGCAAGTCATCATTTCATGGATTGGATGTATTGGATTATACATGAAAACGCATCGTGATCTTTATCAAAACATACAAAATGATCCACATAACAATTTATAATTTTTTTATTTTTGAAAAGTTGAAATATAATCATATTATATTGTATAATTATATATAATATACATATAAATGAATATACCAAATAAATTCTGTAAAGTGTTCAAAATAATCAATAAACCAAATGATATATTTGTGAGACATTCTTATAAAAAACCAATTTTTCACTCTGCTGTAAAATTGGGACCTGAAAAAGGAAAAGAGAAAGAAATGCATGAATGGTATAAAGCATATAAAAGAAATTGTGAAATATATTCAGCATACTAACAAAAAATTGAATATTAAATATATTAATTGATCATTAATAATATATTATTAATAAATTACATGAATAAAGATCATTATGAAGGAGAAATTAAAAATGGTATGATGTATGGAAGAGGCATTTTAAAATATGCAAATGGTAATATTTTTGATGGAGTATTTAAAAATGGTATTATGATACATGGTATATATAAGTATGCTAATGGTGATATCAGTACAGGGAAATTCAAAAATAATGCATTTGACAAAGGAATTTATGTGCATTCTCATGATGGAATTTCTGAAGGTATATTTGAAAATAATAAATTAAAATGGGGAAAATTCACAAATGCACATGATGATATTTTTAAAGGTGATTTTGTATTATTGGTGGATAATTACACTAGACATGGAACATATATTCATCCAAATGGTGATGTTTATGAAGGAGAATTTTTAAATGGACTAAAAAATGGAAAAGGTAAATACACATATAATAAAAAAGATATTGTTGATGAAAATATAAAAAATAAAGAAGATAATCAACAAAATATTATTGATGATGTGACTAGTAAAAAAATCAGTAATAATATTAGTTATAAAGTCAATGATAGTATTTCTGATGATGAAGATCTTATCACAGCCATTGCAAATAGTTTGAAAGATAAAAAAAATCAAAAATCAAAGAAAAAAGAAAATTTAAAAAATATTGGTTCTAGTGAAGAAGAAATTGAAATGTCAATTGATTGTTGTAGTTGTCCAAGTTGCACAGAAGCAAAAGAAGAAGAAGAAGAAGAAGAAGAAGAAGAGTATCAAAGTTGTGATAATAATGATGAGAATGTAGATGAAAATGATGATGACACACAAGACAGTGAAGACAGTGAAGACAGTGAAGAAAAAAATACAAGAGTAATTCATATTTGTGAAGGTATTTTTGCTAATAATGAACTTGTAAATATATGCACAGTTAAATATACTAATGGTGATATTTATGAAGGACAATTAATAAATGAAATGATGTCAGGAGAAGGAAAATTAATCATGGCAAATGGTGATGTATTTACAGGATTCTTTAGTGACAATATGTTAAATGGAGAGGGAATTAAAAAATTTATTGATGGTACAATTATTAAAGGAACTTTTAAAAATAATTTACTCTTTGGCAATGGATTGTGGACTTCTTATGATGGTACATTTCTTACTGGTGAATTTCAATATGATAAACTTAATGGTAATGGTAAATGGGTATGTGCCAATGGAATTATCATGGAAGGTACTTTTAAAGCCGACAGACTGTATGGAATTGGGAAGTGGATTACATTTGATAATACAATAATTGAAGGACATTTTGTCAATAATGCATTGCATGGAATTGGGAAGTGGAAAACTTCAGATGATGATATTTATGAAGGTGTATTTGAAAATGATGAATTAAATGGTCATGGTACATATAAAACTGCTTCTGGAACTATATATGAAGGTATTTTTGCGCATAATAAATTAAATGGTACTGGGAAGATTATTTTTAATACTGGTGAAATTTATGAAGGAGAATTTGAAGATGATTGTATAATTGAAGGTAAAATTACATTTGTTGATGGTGAAATTCATGAAGGTACTTTCAAAAATGATAAATTAACTGAAGGTAAAATATTTTGTACCAATGGTGATATCTTTGAAGGAGATTTCAAAGATAATATATTAAATGGTATTGGATCCCAACATTTTATTAATGGTGATATTTTTGAAGGAGAATATAAAAATAATTTACTTGATGGTTATGGGAAAAAGATATTTGTAAATAAAACAATACATGAAGGATATTACAAAAATGGAGAAATTAATGGTAAAATAAAAATTATTGAAAATGGTTGTACATATATTAAAGAACAGAATGGCAAAAAAATTAGTGATTCATATATTATGACCAATGAAGTCATCAATGATTCCATTTGGGAAACTTATAATATAATCACCAAAAAAATGACCACTCAAAATTATGCTTGCACTATTTGTCTTATAAATCCAAAAGAATATGCATATACTTCATGTGGTCATCTGTGTTTGTGTGAATCATGTCATAATTATTTAAAAAAAAATAATAATACCAAATGCCCAATGTGTAAAACGCGCAGTAATGTAATTAAAATTTTCTGTTAAAAATTTTAATCATATTTTATTTATCAAAAACAATTATTACCTAGCAATATCTCAAATAAACTGAACCATCTTGATATACAAGTTGATTCTGATAATTGCACAAATATTTCAACTTAAAATCTCTGTCTATTTTATCCTTGAAATATAATTTAGTAGTAATATCACGTGATCCATATTCACTATAACTACATTTTTTCACTATTGGACCATATGGTATAAAATACACACCATTATAATATTTTATTTTATCATCAAAATAATCATTGCTTGATCTATACTTGTGTGCTAAATTATATGCTTGTTTACATGTAAATATTAATGTACTATCACAATATTTAAATAATGACAAAAATATAACATTGTTATATTGTTTTATTGTCTTGTTTTTATATTTCTCGTAATTTGCATTGTATCCAATAAAATTATGATTCATAAAATATGGATTTTTAACCTCTTCACATTCATAATCAAATATAATATAATTATTGCATTCTATTTTCATATGTTCAACAATATTATTCTTACATGATATCATTATCCAATTCTTCAAATATCTTGAATAATTTTGCACAATAAATGTATCATTGTTATAAGATACTTCATTTCTATTATGTATAATGTTCAACATTGTATATTTATCTTCAAAAATAATATTCTTCCCATATTCAAACATTTTTAAATATATATTTTGATAATTATATTTTGCATTTACTTTTACACTTAAACATACATTGTGAAATGCAGGAATAGCTAACATTGATTTCACAAAAACATCAAATAAAATAGGAACTTCTATCAAATATTTATTATCTTTGATCTTTGTCTTTTTGGTATATACTTTATAATAATACTCCAAAAATTCCTGAAAACAAAAATCATAATTGTCTATTTGGTTGCCTCCAATATCTAATTTAATCTCATCAAATATATCATCACTATTCATGTCAGATTCCACACAAATATATACATCTTTAATAACTTTTAAATAATGTGGAATTATAAATATATATTGATTTTGCACAATCATATAATTATTACTTATGTATTCATTTTTTATTGCATTACAATCTAAATCAGTAATCTTGGTGAAATTCATTGTGCCATTTATATATTAAATGATATATCTTATTGTGGTAATATATCAATTTTTTTCATATTGTGTTAAAATCAACAAATAAACATATAAATCAATTATTATGAGTGCACACGAAAAAGCAAAAATAATGACTGATCAATGGATAGTAGATATGTATGCTCAAAATTCATATCTCATAAAAATACCACAAGCTAGAATAAATGCAAAATATAAAGAATATTACAACAAATATTCAAAAGAATCAAAATGTGATGTATGTTATTATGTTGTAATTGGTGGAATTATTATTAGTGTTATTGGAGCAATTATTATAATGTAAAAAATTGAATATTGATTTGACTGTTCTACATTTTAATATATTTATCAATAAAATTCTCATGAATTGTGATCATTATAAAGGTGAATTCAAAGACCATATGGCAAGTGGTAAAGGTATTATGAAATATGCTAATAGTGATATTTGCAAAGGCATCTTTGAAAATGGCAAGTTAAAGATAGGTGCATATATATATTCAAATGGTAATTATTTTAAAGGTCAATTTGAAAATGGCAAATTAAATGGTATTGGCATTCAAAAATTTATAAAAGGCAATATCACCATTGGTAGATTCAAAAATAATAAATTATGTGGTGTAGGTAAAATTATAAAAAGTGATGGAACAATTTATAAAGGTCATTTCAAAAATAATGCTTTACATAAACATGGTAAAATTATATATGTCAATGGAATTGTTTTTGAAGGTGAATTTAAAAATGGAAGCTTGAATGGTCATGGGAAAAAGATATTTGTTGATGGTACTATTTATGAAGGATATTTTAAAAATAATGAATTGATAGGCAAATGCAAAATTATTAAAGATAATTGTACATACATTAGAGATTTTCATAATGGAAAAATGAGTGATTCATATATAATGATCAATGAAGTTATCAATGATTCAATTTGGAATACATATGATATGATCATTAAAAAAATAAGTAATCATAACAATTTGTGTTGTATTTGCATTGATAATACAAAAGAATATGGTTTCAATATGTGTGGTCATATGTGTATATGTGAAAAATGCGCAACTGCTTTAAAACAAAAAAATAAATTAAATTGCCCAATGTGTCAAACCAATGGTAATATTATCAAATTTTTTATTTAACTTCTTTAATTTTTATATCAGAATTACCAGTCGATTTTATTATTTGTCTGTAATTCTTGCCAAAACAATAACCATCAATTGTGGCATTACCTGATGATTTAAATTCACCACTCATACTATATTTTCCAAATTTAATATCACTATTCCCACTTGCAATACATATTATATTTTTGAATATTAAATTTGCATCGAATTTTGCATTTCCACTTGTAATTATTTTAGCATCATTAACTTGTGTATTTCCTCCAATTGCTAATTCACTATTTCCACTTGATGTACATTCAATATTATCAATTTTTAAACTTGCATCATATTTTGCACTACCACTAGTCACAATAATAGCTTTCTTAACATGTTTACTTCCACTAATATCCAATTCAGTATTCCCATTAATATCAACATTTAGTGATTCTGATGAAATAAAATCACTATCAATGTTCAATATGGTATTTCCATGCATCAAAATATTATCTATTTCATTTTGATCCAAATAAATTTTTGGTAATAATTGTTTATTTGCCAATGCCTCAAATATTGTTTTGTTTTTGTAAATCATAAAAGTACCTAGTAACCAAACTTGATATTCTGAATATTTAGATGTTCTCATATTGTAAGTTTGAAATAACAAATAATTCTTTTTTGATGTTATTACATTTTCTCCATTAATTGTAGTTCCATGTGCATTCTGAACAATTTCAATAGATCCATTACTCTTGATATTATTCAATGAAAAATGATTAGTATTAGAATTTTGAGTGATACTAATAACAGTTGATTCACCACATATTGTGAGTGTATTATTATCTTGTTCCATTGATTCTATATTTTCACCAGTAACTTTCCCATCCTTACCAATGTTAATTGTACATGTATATTTTGCTACAATTTTATTGATTTTTTTCATATGTAATATTTTTGATATATTATTATTACTAAAAAGATACTATTATATCACAATTTCAATTTTTTCAATAAAATAAATGTTAATATTTACTATTCACAAATTTCAATAAATATAATAATACTCTTCTTGGCACTTGTGATATAATATTATCTTTTCTTTTTCTGAATGCCAACATTGTAATGATTGCCATTTTATCGCCTGATAATCTATATTCATCAAAAAAATCACTATTAATCAACACATCCAATGGTGTCATGAATTCATCATTATGTGTACATCTACATTTTTTAGCATTTGTTGGATATTTATTTGGTATTACATATTTTATGAAATCATGAATATCATTTGATAATTTATATTTATGTAATCTTTCTGCAAATACTCTTAACGTATTGAGAAAGTAATACATGTCATAATATCTATTTTTATTTTTTTTGATACCCAATCTGCTTGCCCATTCAGAATCAACTTTGTGATTATCTACCAAGCCACCAATGCATGAAAAATCAAAATCCCATAATTTGATTTGCAAATTTATGTTTGGCAATATAAATTTTGTACCTTTAATCTCATGTGTAATATATTTATTTTTATTGTCTGTTTCTTCCAATAATATATCATTTGCTTTCAATGAATTGTGTCTAAATGTTTTATGTTTTTGTTGTATAATTGCTAATGCATATATCACTTGAAATATTATATTTTTTATTTCATCATTTGTTATATTACCATATTTTAATTGTTTCAGTAAATCACCTTTTTTATAATATTTTGTTATTATTATTCTTGCTTTATCATGATAGTTTTTTATACCATCAGAATACCTATGATAGTTGCAATAATAGTTTTTAATATCATTGTCAATATATTCAAAAAAATGCTTCAAAAATTTCTTTATTTTACTAACAAATGTAACATATGATTTAACCACATATTCATTAATTTTGGCGGTTTCATTCAATAATTTTAATATTTTATATTCTGTATCTTCTGGTTTTGCCTTTTTATATTGATCTGACATATAATATGGAATAATTTTCATTATAAATTTTACTTGATCATCTTTAATCATTTTAAATATCAATCCATATGCACCACAAGTATAAAATGCTAATTTCATATTCATTGCCTTTATATACTTTCTTATATCAACATATCCATCTTCATTTAATCTAATTGAATTCGCAACCAATAAATGCACCAAATATTCATCTTCTGTCATCATCATAATATTCACATTGTTATTTTAAAATACCAATATTATGCATTTTCATTTTTTTCATAAAAAATTGTCTACTATTTAGTGACTTGATTTTTACAAAAAATTGTCTACTATTTAGTGACTTGATTTTTACAAAAAATTGTCTACCATTTAGTGACTTGATTTTTACAAAAAAATTGTCTACTATTTAGTGACTTGATTTTTACAAAAAAATTGTCTACTATTTAGTGACTTGATTTTTACAAAAAAATTGAATATCAAATGATTTGCATTATCTTATTATATAACATAATTAATAATAATATAAAAATATGATTTCAACACTTACATTCCAAGATCAACCAATAATCCAAAATCAATACATCATTAACACTGTGAATAACCAAAAGTATTGTGAAATATGTGGCATTAGTATATAATCATTTTAGCATTTACATCAAAAATGCAAACAACAATGTAAATCATGATAATTATAAACATTATAAAACAATTTGGGAACATTTATCACAATTTGCTGATTATATTGTCTTAAATGTATATAAAAATATCAAATTATTAATCAACCTACTATCTAAAATAAATATCAATAAACTCATAGAATTCAAAAATAAATATGGATATCAATACATAGATACATTAGTAAGATATAACTTAATAAACATTATTGATTATGATTTGCCAAAATATATCCTGAAAAATACCAAACAAATATCAATTGCCAAACTATTATACGAAAAATATAAAGATAATGAATGTTTAACCAAATTCATAAATATTATAAAACCTAATATCAATAAATTAACTGTGTGCAATGCAGATAAACTATTCAATATGTTTGTAATCACACAAAATTTTGAAGGATTTTGTGAATGGGGTGATGGCAATCATAAAAATAAAAAAGAAAACATTGAAAATCATTTTGAGAAACATGTAAAGAATGGTAATGAAAATTGGAAAATTATTTTTGAAACAGTCAAACAATATGAAAACTTTGCCATGAATACAAGCAAAATTATGACAAATAAAACTATTCATACTAATGGTTCCAAAGTATATTTGAGTGGTCTATATGGCAAAATTTTCATCATTGGAAGATTGGATTCAAAATATAATTTAGGTATTTCATCTTGTTATGTCATTTGTGATGAAAAGTATGAAAATAAAATAAATAATATTAAAAAAAATATGTGTTTTGAATTAGATAATTAAAATTAAGAACATGATGCACAATCTGACGGAATAAATGACCATTGAAAAGTTATTAAATTGCCTAATTCATAAATTTTTGTTATATCTTCATTAAATTTCTTTATTTTATCATCATACATTTCATTCAATATTTTTGACCAATCATACAAACAAGCATATTTATCAATATACAAAGAATCACTCCATTGTGCATGATTAACAGAATATTCCTCAAATATTTTTGCCACTGTTTTTTGCATATGATCTGTTAATTTATATTGAGTATATTCATTTATCGGTTTTGTTGGTTTTTTCATATATTTGCCATCATAAAAATAATCAATTTGTGATATCAATGTATTTTTATCATTGTCATCATTCATATGATAATCAATGTTTGACACTAACATATTTTGCAAATAACGATTATTTGCTTTTGTCCATACAAAAGGATATACATTAAATCCAACAAACAAATTATATCCGGTCTCATTTGGCCAACAACAAGGCATTCTACTAAATGTAAAATGAGGATATTTATCATTCAAATATTTTATTGTCATTCTTATTTTTTGAAAATCTTCTGTATCTTCATAATCTGGTATCTTATTATCCAAACCAAATTTATCTATGTCTATATTATAAAATCCACCATATGCCAACGTAAATCCAGCACATCTTGAACATGTTGAAAAAGTATTCCATTCTCTGTTTGGAGATGTATACGTTTCAAAAAAATATTGTGTTTCATTTATCTTTATCATTTAATTTATTATTGATATTGTCAAACTTATGATGTATATTTACTTTCAACTTTTTTATAAAAAAATTGAAAATAAATTATAATGAAATATTAATTTATTATAATAAAGTATAAATGGGAAGATATACTACTTTAATATTTCACAAATCATACATGAACGAAGAAAATGGATATAATGTAGATAATATGTTATTTTGGGATGTAGTATTAAAGCATAGAGATTATTATTTATTTCCAAAAGGATGCAAGAAAAATGGAGATGATTTAAATTTTGAAAATTATAAAGATGCAAAATCCAGTGAAGAATACACCAAAAAATTTGATGGAATGGTTGATTTAAATTATTTTCCTTTTGTGTCTGAAACTGCAATAAATGAATTAGTTGACTATTTGAAACAATTTGAAAATGGTTATTTAACATTTATTATCAATGATGATATGTCTGGAGGTGAAAATAATTATACAATTAGAGTCAATAAAGAAAAAACAGAAATTAATATTGTCATTGAAGTAATCGATTTGGATGGTGGAACAAAAACAGTGAAAGTTGAACTAAAATACACTATTTAAATATTATTGAGCAAATATACCAACACTTTTTGAATATCATTTATGTTATAAATAATATATAATACAACACCTAATGGTATACAATCAAATAAAGGCATTGTTTGTTTATATTTATTTCCAAATATTTCTTTTTGATACTTATCAATAAATATTATTTTATAAAGAATCTGAGAAAAAAAATTTACATTACTGTTTACCCATTTACTACCATCAAAATCTATATTAACCAATAAATCTTTTAAAAATTCTTTATCAATATCATCTATATTTACTTTATCATAAATATTTTCATATTTTAACATTACATTACTCATCACAGTTGGGAAAATAAGTGTATTAACAATCGAAAATAAATCATTGTCATATTCAATACATTTCTTTTCCCATGGTTTGAGATTATATTTGTTGTGCAATACCAAACCATAATCAAGAATAACTATAAAATAACCATTGGTTGCTATTTTTGCACCAAATGCATTAATGTATTTTTTATTTGTTTTAACCAATCCAATATTTTTTGTGTGTAAATCATGATGAAAATATCCTTCCTTGTTTATCAAATATATAACATATACTATTTGTTTCAGTAAATCACAAAACATACTTTTATTGAATTTCTTCCAACTTTGCAATAATTCATCAAGTGTCATATCAACCAATGTCCATAATTTCACAGAACAATATTTTGATGCATATAATTTCTCATAAAAGTTTTTTTGTGATTCTGACATTTCATCAAAATTAAATTCCTTAGTGTCTTGTTCATGATTACACACATTATCTATCTTGTAATCATACAATTTCATAAAATGATCAGGATATTTTTTATACATTGTACTTGCAAAATCAATTTCTCTCCACACATTAGAACTTAGTGAATATTTTATGTCTTTCTTGAATATTGGTTCTATTTTTAGAGCATATTTTTTATTATTTTTATCTTTGACCAAATAAATAGATCCATGCATACCTTTACCAATCTTCTTTATTTTTTTGACAGTATCTATCATATATTATTATATATGATAAAATATACATAAATTTATTTATTCTTTTTATTTTTCTTGTTATTTTTACTTGGTCTATCCAAAAATTTTATCATATATTCTGGCAAATCTTCCATATTATTATTTTTTAAATAATTATCAAGTGCTTTTATTTTTGCCTCATTGGATAAACTATCAACATCTCTATACATTCTATTGTCTCTATCACTCATTAAATTATTCATTATTGTTTTGTAATTACTATTTTCAAAAAACCATTCCATCTGTTTCATAGTTAATGCTATTTTTTCTGGATCACCAAATCCCTCTTCAAGATATTCATTACACAATCTAGAATCACATCTTATTTTCAAATTATACTTTGCCAATTCTCTTTTTAAATTTTCTTCTCTTATCAATACAACTCTGAATTCATTCTCGGTGTATTCCCCATGATAAAATACACTAAAAAGATTATGATTTTGTTCAATATTCAATATGTTATCTTGTCTCATTCTCTCTTTAAAATCATGAATTCTCTTCTTAATTTCTTTTATTTTATTTATTAATCTGGTCATTGATATTTTTGACTTGCATCTCAAAATACAAAACTCACTCAATGAATGATCTTGTTTACTCAAACCATTTTGCTCCAATAATTCATCAAATAATTCCAATCTTTCTCTATCTTTTACTTCTTTGTTTCTTTTCAATAATTCTTTTTTATTTATTTGTTGTTCTTCTAGTTCTTCTTGTTTATTTTTTATTTCTTTCAGATCACAAGTATTTAACTCTGCAAATCTATTCTTGATATCCAACAAATTATATAATTTCATTGATCCGGCACATCTATAATGAGGATTCTTAACTTCTTTGAATACCAAATCATCAATATCTTCATCATTTAATTTGTATTCTTTTTTTATTGTTGATTTACATATAAATTTATTTTTATCTAAATTCACACATTTATCACACAAACCATGCTTTAAACTATCAACTGCTTCTTTACAATCATCACAATATTTTATTTTTGGTTGTTTAACTTTTTTTGGTTTTGCAATTTTTGGTTTTGCAATTTTTGGTTTTACAATTTCTGCACTCATTGTTAATCATTAGTAATAATTTTTTATATGGTTTTCAAAGTATTGATTTCAATAAATCGCACAAATATAATATTAAATATATTCAACAAAAAAATGAATGATATATCTCAAAAATTTGAAATTTAATGTTAATTATCTACTTTTTTATATTATCAAATCATTTCATGAACCAATTCAATATATACAATTTCGTGAACATGCCAGTGTGCATACTCCAATACATATGTGATACATTCTTGTATTTCCCAGATATCAAAAATTTAAGAAAAACAAATAAAAAGTGTAATAGAATAAAAGTAAAAAATTTTGATGGATTAGATCATAAAATTAATGGCAAATTGAATAATGATATTCTCAAAAATTATCCTTATTTGGAAACATTAGATATAAATGAAAACTATGATGTAACAAATATAAACCATTTGGTAAATTTAAAAGTATTACATTCATGTGACAATAACATGAAAAATGATGGAATAAAAAATCTAACAAACTTGGAAAAATTAGATGTATCTGAAAATTATTACATAAATAACATGAGTCATATGATAAATTTAAAAATATTACACGCAAATTGTAACAATGAAATAAATGATGAAAGTATTAAAAATTTAATAAATCTTGAAGAATTAGATGTTGATCAAACTGAAAATATAACAAATGTAAATCACTTAAAAAAACTAAAAATATTGCGTGCTGGAACATCTTGTGGAATAACTGATAATGGCATTACAGAATTGGTAAATTTAGAAAGATTATATGTAAGTTATAATAAAACCATAACAAATATTAAACATATGAAAAAATTAAAAATATTAAATGCTTCCAGCAACTGTGGAATAAATAATAATAGCATTGAACATCTAATTGGTTTAGAAGAATTACACGTAAAGCAAAATAAAAAAATTACAAATATAAGTCATTTGACAAATTTGAAAATTTTGAGAATTTTTGATAATAAGAAAATAAATAATGAAGATATTAAAAATTTGATCAATTT
>Ga0302280_1001872_pt1 | contig 16865 bp, 14 predicted proteins | sample III_Fen_E1_1_FD_198771 | JGI IMG/M metagenome (GOLD analysis project Ga0302280, IMG submission 198771) | Peat permafrost microbial communities from Stordalen Mire near Abisko, Sweden - III_Fen_E1_1 | ecosystem: Environmental > Terrestrial > Soil > Wetlands > Permafrost | place: Sweden: Abisko... | reverse complement strand
AAAAAAGTTGAAAATTCAATATCATGCGATCTATTAGGTTATTTATTGTAATATACAATGGCAAATTTAAATAAAATAGATGAAAGTTTATATTCAAGACAATTATATGTTTTGGGTCACGAAGCAATGAAAAATATGAGTAATGCAAGTATACTATTATCTGGATTGGGTGGATTAGGTGCAGAAATTGCAAAGAATTTAATTTTAAGTGGTGTTAAAAAAGTAGTATTGCATGATACAAAATTATGCACTTGGAAAGATCTATCTTCTAATTTTTATTTGGATGAATCTTGTTTAGGCAAAAATAGGGCACTTGTATCAGCGAGTAAATTTGCAGAACTAAATGGATATGTTGATGTTTCAGCATCAAATATGAATCTAACAAATAAATTTTTGAAACAATTCAATGTAGTGATTTTAACAGATAATTTGTTAAGTGAAGCATTAAAAATAAATAAATTCACACATAAAAATAACATTAAATTTTTATTTTGTTCAACACATGGTCTAGTGATTCAATTATTCAATGACTTTTGTGAACATACAGTGAATGATATTGATGGTGAACAATTAATTTCAGTTTTGGTTGATAAAGAAAAAGTTAATAAGAATGAAAAGATTATAGCATCATTTGATGAACATGGATTACAATCTGGAAAATTTATTAGATTTGATGATAAATTAGATGCATATGAAATTCAGTATGTTGATAAGCATAAATTTAAGATTGATAAAGAGTTAATTGATATTCCATCTGCAATACATGAAATTAAAGTTCCTGTTACATTAAATTTTAAATCTTTGATTGAATCATTACAAGATCCAGAGTTTTTAATAATAAATTATTTAAATTTTGATAGACATACAAATTTACATGCATGTTTTATGGCATTAAATGAACTTGATGAAAAAAGAATTAAATATACTAAGGAAGTATTCACTGAATATGTGAAAAAACATAATTCAGATGCAACAGATAAAGACATAAGCAAATTTTATCATTGTATAGATGGTGATATTTCTCCAATTCAAGCAATTGCAGGTGGTATTGTAGCACAAGAAGCAATTAAAAGTTGTAGTAGTAAGTACAATCCAATTAAACAATGGTTTTATTTTGATGCATTTGAATGTTTGCCAGAAAATTATGAAAATATATCAAAAGATATGAAGGGTACCAGACATGATTATCAGATTAAAGTGTTTGGAAATGAGTTACAAGAGAAATTTAATAAATTAAGATATTTTGTGGTTGGATCAGGGGCAATTGGATGTGAATTGTTGAAGAATATGGCAATGATGGGTGTAGGTAACATTACTGTCACAGACATGGATACTATTGAGAAATCAAATTTAAGCAGACAATTTTTGTTTAGAAATCATGATATTGGGAAATCAAAATCAGTATCTGCAAAAAATGCAATATTAAAGATAAATCCAAATATAAATATTATTGCACATGAAAATAAAGTTTGTCCTGAAACTGAAAATATTTATAATAAAAATTTTTTCAATAATATAGATGGAGTTGCAAATGCTCTAGACAATGTAGAAGCAAGAAGATTTGTTGATAATTTGTGTTTGTACTATAAAAAATCATTAATGGAATCTGGCACATTGGGAACAAAAGGAAATACACAAATAGTTGTTCCACATTTAACAGAGACATATGGTTCAACACCAGATGCACCAGAAAGAGAAATACCATCATGTACATTGAAACATTTTCCATACAAAGTTGAACATACAATTCAATGGGGAAAAGATACATTTTTTGGAGAGTTTATGAATGCTCCAACAAACACATTGAAATATTTGAATGATCCAACTTTTATAAAATTATTGGAACCTAATCAAGTGCCGGAAATGTGTGAAAGTATAATTGATGCATTAAAATTCATTCCAAAAACATTTGATGATTGTGTTGTATTGGGACTTGATTCATGGAATAAACATTTCAGAGATTCAATTAAAAAATTATTAGAACAATTTCCACTTGATGCAAAGGCCCAAGATGAAACACCATTTTGGACTGGAACTAAAAAACCACCAACTGAATTTGAATTTGATATTAATAATGAACATCACACTAGCTATATTCATGCAACTGCCCATATTTATGCAACTATGTATAACATTAAAAATGATTCACAAAAAATAGACAAAACAATCAAAATATTATCAAGATCTAATTTACCAAAAATAGATAATAAAAAAGTATTAGATGAAGAACTCATAAATTATTTACCTGATCCGAAATATTTTAAGGGTCTTAAGTTAACTCCTATTGAATTTGAGAAAGATGATGATTCAAATTTTCATATTGATTATATTACAGCATCATCAAATATGAGAAATTTGAATTATGGAATTGAATTGACAAATAAATATGATGCAAAGGGTATAGCAGGGAAGATTATTCCAGCGATTGCTACTACTACTTCTGTTGTATCAGGATTGACATTATTGGAATTATACAAATTGATAAATGGTTGTGATAATTTGGAGATATACAAGAATAATTTTTTGAATTTGGCAATACCATACATAGGTTCAGCAGATCCAATTGGAGTAAAAAAGTTTACTTACAAGAATAATAATTTTTCAATGTGGAGTTCATTTGATGTTGATATTAAAAATCCAACAGTGAAAGAAATTATAGAATTTATGAAAAATAAATATGAAATTGAAGTTTCTTCACTATGTTACAATACCACTGCAATTTATTATCCATTGCTCTACAAAGAAAAAGCAATGGCAAGATTAAATATGAATGTAAAAGACATATTAGCATCAATTGCAAATACATATCCAGAAATGAAAGATATATTTCAGAAATTTTGTGAAGTGAATTTCAGTGGAACTATTACATTAACAATGGGAGTGGATGATGATGATGAAGATGACATTCAATTTCCGCAAATTAAATTTGACATTTAACTTTTTTTATTAGAATGCATTTTATTATTTTTGAGAGCATGTCCAAAATTAAAATAAAATAACTTGTTGAGAATATATAAATATGAATTTTTTGGTTACAGGTGCATTAGGTTTTATTGGTTCTAATTTTGTAAATTATTATTCAAAAAAATATCCAAATGTAAAAATAATAATTCTTGATAAATGTGATTATTGTAGTTCTATTGAAAATATTGACAAATCAGATATAATTAAAATAATTGTTGGGAATATTCTTGATAAAGAATTAATACAAAAAATATTATATGATGAACAAATAGATACAATCATTCATTTTGCGGCAGAATCACATGTTGACAATTCATTCAATAATTCTCTTGCTTTTACAGAAAATAATGTTTTAGGTACACATATTTTATTGGAAATGACAAGATTATATAATGATATTACGGGAAATATAAAAACATTCATTCATGTTAGTACTGATGAAGTTTATGGTGAAACATTAGATGATTTTGTGCAAACTGAAAAGTCTCTTTTGAATCCAACAAACCCATATGCAGCAACAAAAGCAGCAGCAGAATTTATTGCTAAATCATATTATTATTCTTACAAGTTACCAATTATTATTACAAGAGCAAATAATGTGTATGGTCAAAATCAATATCCAGAAAAAGTAATTCCAAAATTTATTTGTCAATTATTGGAAGATAAACCACTTACAATTCATGGTTCAGGGTTGACAAGAAGAAATTTTATTCATGTGAATGATGTGTGTACTGCATATGAAACAATAATAATGCATGGTGAGATTGGACAAATATATAATATAAGTGCATGTGAAAATAATGAGTTTAGTGTTATGGAAATTGCAAAGATATTGATTGATTTAATGGGTAAAACTGATGATGATTTGATATATGTGTCAGATAGAAATTTCAATGATCAAAGATATTATACATCAAGTACAAAATTAGAGCATTTAGGATGGACTCCAATTAAAACAAATTTTATTGATAATTTATTTGAATTGATCGAATGGTATAAAAATAATAAGAATAGATATAAATAAATAGTCAATAGTCATATAAAATTATATTTATAATATATATAAATATAATGTCTCAAATGGAAATAATGATTTATTGTAAAAATTTTGATTATAATTATTTTGTGGAATATGTGGATTCATTTATTAAAGTGATTGGAAATGTAAAGGTAATTTGTTCAGATACATTAGATTCTTATGATTATATAAATGATGATTCTCATCTTCATGTTTTTTTTTGCCAATGCTTTCCTTATGAAATTTTCAATAAGAATTTAAAACATGCTATTTTGATAAATACTGAACAAGCAACACTTCCAAGAGCAAATCAAAATTTAAAAGGATTTTTAGCAAAGAATTACAACATAATAGATTATTCATTGGAAAATATTCAAATAATAGATAATCAAACATCAATGTTTTATTTACCATATCAATATAGTGAAGAAATCGATAAATTAAAATTATTGGTGGAAAAAACTCCAAAATATTATGATGTTGTATTTATGGGTCATGGAACGCCGAGAAGAGATAGTATCCAATGTGAACTAAAGAATAGGGGAATCAATATATTAAGTTTTAATGGAGTTTTTAAAGATGCGAGAGATTCTTTAGTATCAAAAGCAAAAATATTGTTGAATATCCATTGTAGTGATGAATTTAATGTATATGAGGCATTTAGATGTGATAGATGGATATTATCTGGAATGATGGTAATTTCCGAAAAATCAATAAATAACACTATATTAGATATTAATGAATTGGTAATTTTTGAAGATTATCATAAATTGGTTGATAGAATAATAAATGTTGTTGAAAATTATGATTCGCATTATAAATCATACAAGGAAAAATATGATTTATCGCTTGAAAATATTAAAAAAACAAGATATGATGCATTGATGAATATCAAACAAAAATTCTTTGCATAATTATCATTGCAAATCCAAATCTAGTTTTATTCAAATGTTTATTATATAATTTTTTTACTTTTTTATTTTGATTAATAATTTTTATGCATATTTCTTGATATTGCCTTGTTACAAATTTTATTGCCAAATAATTTTGTAATATTGCTTCTATACACATTTCATTCGTTTGTATGTCTGTAAATTCCAATGCCAAACCATTTTGTCTGACAGCTTCCAAACATAAATTTTATTTAAATATAGGAAAATAATTTAATTTCATTGATAAATAAAAATCAAAAATAAAAACCTTCAAAAATACAATTTTTGAATGTCAAATAGTAGTTAGCTTTTAAATAAGTACAATTACACCTCAATAAATATAAAAGAAATGCATTATATCTTTAAAAAAGAATAATGTGTATCTTTTTATTTAAACTCCAAATGAATTTTAGAGTAGGTATAATTGCTGCCAAACATATTTCAAATGTTTGATTTCTAACATAATGAATCATTTTATCATTTTGTTCTACACTTTTCAAACATATTTATGGTGTTTGCTTTCTAACATATTTTAATGCTTTACAATTTTCAGTCACTACTTCTAAACATATTTCTGGTGTTTGATCAATTGTATACTTTAATGTCATTCCATTTGCATGAACAGATAATAAACATAATTCTAATGTTTGTTCTTCAATTTCTCTTAATCCATCACTTGACATGAGCACCAAATCAATATAATTATATTCACCAACATATTTTGCAATTAGTTGATATACACATTTATCTATTGATTTTTGCCATATTTTTTGCACAATGATAATAACACAAATATTTTTTCAATATATTCATTCATTTATATTACTATTATTTTTATTATAATATTAATGAATAAAATTTAACTTTTTAAATTAACAATATCATTATATTTTTAATATGAATTATTTTTTTATTAAATATAATATATAGAAATGAGTGGAATTGCTATAGACAAGTATGATGATAGAAAATGGGCATTTACTATTAACCCAAATGACTATAGAGCAAATATTTTTACAAGAGCATTAGACAAATTAGCAGGAAGAGTTGAAGTTATTCAAAATGATTTAATTTTTGAATTAATGTCAGCAGCTGAATATGATGATAAAATCAAATTGGGAGGACAAATCAAATTTAATGATTGTATTTATGAATTTATTGATTTTATTATACAAGCAGCTATTTTTCATTTGGCATTAGATATTAACAAAGATTATTTTGCAACAATGGGCGCAACTGCACCAAAGATAACAGTTGATGATAGTGATGTTGTTACTCACGTATACAATAATGTATATTTGAAATGGAATTTGCTTTCAACAGAGGCACAAAAATTTTATGATGAATATCTTATGTTGATGTTTCAAGATAATAATGGAAATTGGATTCACATAAAAGATCCAAATGATTTTGGAAAAGAAAAAGATTTGAACAAGGTTAGAATTAATTTCAAAAAAGGACCTGACGGTAAAAGAACAAAATTTGAAGTACAATTGCCAGATTTTCCAATGAATTTATTGGATAATGCATGGTACACAAATTCATCTGGAGCTGTCACACAAATATCTCATGCATTATTATCTGTAAATTTTTTCAGAGATTTGTATGCAATGATATATCATAATAATGGAGCTACTGTTGCAGGACTTACCATAAATACTATTCCAACAACATTAACAGCAATAATGTTAAATAAACCAAATTATTTTAATATTCGTGTTGATGATATGATTAGAAAACGTTTATTTAGAATAAAAAGTGCAAAAGTAGAAGAACATATACCAATTGAAGATGATTTTTTCAATATTGATGCAGTATCATATGACAATGTATGGAAAAGAGATACTGATAATACTCTCATGAAAAATGTAAATGGTAAAAATGAAAGATTTGGTGTTAATGATGAAGCATCAAAGCAAATGTTGAAGATGACAAATAGTTGTATGACATCTTTATATAAAAGTACTGATCCTGCTGAAACTTGTGAAAAATTCGTATTTGATTGTTTATTGAATCATGATGGGTCAGGATTGGTTAAATGTTTGGAAAAATTCAAAACTTTAGATTTCAATGAAACTGCAAGAAATGAAGTTAGAAATATGAATCCGATGACTGCTTACACAATTTTGAGTCAATTGGGATTTCGCCAACATGGAGTTAAAAGTGTAATTCAAGTTGAAAATGTTGATCATTGGTTTGAATATGTTATAAAACCAAAATTCGGGGAACTTGAAGCAGTAAATCTTGTTAAGAATAATTCTAGATTGTTACAATATTTAAATCTTATTGTTCAATTTATAAATTCAAATCCAGAAATATTGAATAAAAAACCACTTCCATCAACTACTTATAGTTTTTCTGATAATTCATGGGGTGTTAAACCAAGAGTAGAACCTGTTGGAGTGGCTCGTGATGTAGTTGATAATACAAGATTCAGAATTAATTTGAATAACACACAAAGAGTTGTTGCATTCAGAAATAGAATAAACCCATTTACATCAACATTTGGAACAAATAATGTAAGAGCTCCATTGAGTTCAACAACATTTACACCTGGATTTCCAATTATGCAACCTCAAATGTCAAATTCTCCATATCATAATTATAGATTTAATGGAGGAGGATTCAATTATCAAATTCAGCCACCAATACAAAATGTATTTGGTCAAACAATGTTAGGACAACCAGTAATTCCACAATCAGCATATGGACAATATGGGCAAGTAGGAGTAACACAAACAGTTATAGCTCGTCCAGCATTTGGATTAAACCAACCAGTATTGGCTCAACCAGTATTTAGAAGAAGTATAATTTGTGGTAATAGCAATTGTGCAGGATCTAAATTCATGAAACAAGCAATTGATAATGCTTTGAAGAATGCTGCAGCAAGAGGCAAAACTTTATCTCCTGATAGTAAAGCAAAACTTGATCAACTAGTTGATAAATTAGGTAAGATAGAAGATAAATTATTATTATTTTTGGCATATATCGAAGAATATGTTGGATTAATGGATGTATTTAAGAGTTATAAGACTGATACAATTAGTATGCAAAAATTAAAAGCTTTATTTGATAAACAAAATAAATATGAGATAAGATATGTAAGTGGTGAAGAAAAATTAGCAAAATTGCTTGAGGAATTCGAAAAAGATAAAAATGATATGAGTTACAGTAAATTAAATATTCCAAATTAAATAAAATATATTTTTAATTGATTTTTTTGCAATTTCTTTATTTATTAACAAAAATATTATCATTTTGAATAATATGTTGTCATCATTATAAAATATATCTTTTATTGTATCCATATTTATTTCAAAACCATATGGTATACATTTTTCTATTTTCATTTCTTTATTTTTATCATAATTCACCATTTGATGATGAAAACTATATCTTATGTTATGTAATTTCATTATTAAATCTATTTTTTTATTTAATGGTAAATAATTGATTCAATTTAATGTTTTTGTCATACATTCCACTCGATTCATAAAATTGCTACAATGACTTGCAAAACTTTTAGCATATTGATATTCTACTATTTTACATTTTTCATCTTCTGTTAAATTTGTAAATACTTGAGTCAATGGATTCTGAAATATTTTCAATAATCTTATGTGTTTATCATTTTTGAATTTGTCTGCTATCAGTATGTAATTTTCAAAATTTTGTACATGTATATCAAATATCATTTCTGTTTTTGATGTAATATTGTCAACATATTCAAATAATCTGTATCTATTTTTATGATAACCTGTGTATTGTTCTACATAATATTGATTTTTCAACACTAAATATAATGTAAATATGTCATCATTTTGCAAAATATTTTTAATTATAATGTCACATTTACACACAAGTTCATCTAACTTCATAATATTATATTTATTTTTAATGCAATCACATTTTTTAATATTCATTTGTATGCTTAAATATCCTATGCATAATTCTCCAAATATATCGAATCTTTTACTTTGGATTGAATTGTGTATTCCACATTTTAATCTAAAATCAGATAATGATATTTTTTCTGGGTATCTATATTATTCATCAATAAATAATATAAATCAGTTAGCATCATAAAATTGAGATTGGAGCTTAGCATCATAAAATTGAGATTGGAGCTTAGCATCATAAAATTGAGATTGGAGCTTAGCATCATAAAATTGAGATTGGAGCTTAACATATTAATTTTAATCATTTTATTAATAAATGATGTTAATCTATTTAATTATCATATTTTTTTATATATTGACCAATTGATTTGATGATCTAGTGTATTTTGGTTTTGCACATCCAGTATCTTCTCCTCTTTGTAACATATAACTGAATGGATCATTGTGATACCATCTAAAACATGATCCAGTTCCGTTCTTTTCCATATCAGTTTTTTTATTTCCTTTCCACAAATAATAATCAGTATCTTTACTTGGATTTACATTATTTTCGATCATTTCATAACTTGCTTTACAACTTTCTGTACTATTATTTGTGCACAATGCACCTGATTCTTCTTTTAACCAATTATTACATCTTTCTGCATTGTATGGTCCTTTGTAATCACCCGGAATGCATTTTCCATTTCCATATAGATCAGTGCAATATCCACAATTGAAACATCTCGTGCATTGTCCGAATGGCAAATTTTCACATGATGAGCAGAATCTACCTGTTTGATCATTGAAATGTTCTGTTGTTACTTCTGTTTTCTTTTTGCAGACAAAGAATATAAAAAGTATAATTATTACTGCAATTATAGCAATATAAATGAATTTCATATAATAATAGAATAGATTTATATTTATATTTTGCAATAATAATTATTGATGATTTGTGTGAGATGTTTGGGAATGCTTTGATTCTTAATATATAAAAAATATATGTGATATATATATAATATGAGTATTGAAGATATTTTGACAAGAAATGTATTTTTTCCGGAAGATGCTGATGCTGTAAGAAAATGTTTTTACAATGGTATTCCAATGGATGTAGATTTAATTTTGACTAGAAATATAATTTTTCCAGATGATCAAGAAGTATTAAAAAGTGGATGTAATATGTTATTGATTAAGAAAAAACAAATTTTTGCATTATACAACATTTTTAAACATGAACAAATTCCAGAGAGTGAACAACTTGAGAAAAAATATCAAAAATATGAAAAGATCAGTAATGGTTTGAATGACTTGGAGATTCTATCAAAGTATAATGATTCTGCAAATAAAACTGATAATTTTATATGTGAAAATTTATTCAAAGAAAATAATGCTGCAAATTATGGACACAATTTGATTTGGAAATATGATTCTGATGATAATTTTGAGTTTAATTTACCAGATCCATCATTAAACCATAATTCTGGTTATGGTTATAATTCTGGTTACAATTATGGTAATATGGTTGGAGGTGATATTAAAAAACACGATTATATTGGAAATTTATACAATCAAAACCATTTATCCATTGCACAAAATCAAAAAGAATATTTTGAGTTGTCAAGATATATTATGTGCAATGATAAAGTTTTTCAATCAAATCGTGATGCAAATGAACCTACATTATCAATGTCTTTGTTTGCTCCACCAAGTGTAATTTATGATAATAAATTAACTGATTGGAATAATAAATATTTTGGCAATCAAATAAGATTATTATTAACATTCAAACGTCAATTTCCAAATGGAAATGTGAGAATTTACTTTGATAAATATTTATGTGATAGTTTAGAACAAGGATCTGCAGAAATCAATTTGTCAAATAATAATTTAGTAAATAATGAACACGAAGAACATTACAAAGCAATTATCCAAAATTATTTTGATCAATTTATAGATATTACATCAAAAATGCAAAGTATTAGTTTTGCATCACCATTACACAAATTTTTATCATATTATGATTTAGCATCTAAAAGTTATAATGATAGTACAACAAATAAGATTGCATTTGATAATAATAAGGCTGGTGAATTTTTTGTTTATAAATTTAAAGGGAACTTTGTGGAAAAATTAAGTAAAGATTCAAATGGAAAATATGTTGAAGATCCAAATGGAACATATGAATGTCATCAAACTGATGGATTTATTGGTCAACTAGTAAGATTTATTTCAGCAACTCAATCAAATTATCAACACAATGATATTTCAATAAGTAGACCAAAACATTTAATATTTAGAGATGGTCACGCAAATTCCATTGGATATGTTGATGCACAATGGATAAGAGAATTCAATCAATCTTGCAAAAATAATAAGAAACAAATATATATGTTACCATCAAATATATTTTATAGTAATGCATGGCATGATGTAGCAACATGTGGCACCAAAACATATAATATTGCACCAATTGCGGGACAATTACAATTTGCGAATTTTACAGACGAAAATCAATTTATGAATAATTATGATTTAGTAAGATCAATATGTTTGGCCTTTATTGTATCAAACAATAATAAAATAATGTTACTCGAAAAATTAAGACAAATAAAATTTGCACACTATGATGTTAATAATGCAGATTTAATTGCTAAGAGATCTAAAATGTATAGATATGGTATTGATGAATATATTTTAACATCTTTCTATGAAATCAATGAAATTAAAAATAAAACAATATATAATCATGATATTTGGATGATACATTTGCTGAATAGTAAAACAATTGAATATAATACTAAAACAATATTAAATCCAATATTTGTTGCTTTTAATGTCATATTATATTATTTAATTAAAACAACCAAAGCCAATTTAAATGATACAAATTGGTTCGATATAGTAACAAAAACAGAATCATTGAGAAATTCACAGATGTTAAAAAATAGTGTTGAATTTAAAAAATTCATAAATGTTATTGGTGGACATAATGATGTTTTAGATATATTTGTGAGTATACTGCCAAATAAATATCACATACGTGATATTGTATTTAATCAAGATTATAATGTAGGTCTTGGTGCAAATGATCCAAAAAAATCAATTTCAGAAGTATTTAAAACTTTAATTGGAGAATCATATGGTGAAGATAAAATGGATGAATATTTTAAAAATGTATTGAATAAATCATCAATTGATAATATTTATTGTAGTAATATTGCAATAACATATCCATTGGATTGGTGTGTAATGCCATACGTATTCAGAAAGAATGAACATATGGATAAAAGTAATTGTCCACCAGAATATTATGCTACTGGATATTATGATGTTAAAATTCCAAATGATAAAGTAATACTAAGAACACCATCTGATTTGCACACAATAGTTAATGAAGTTGGCAAGATTAATATATCAAATGAAATTTATAATAAATCCATTAATTTGAATAATGATGAATTAATATCTGTGGTGGGCAATAATAATCAGTATTACTAAATAATTCTACATTTTGTTGTAAAAATACATAATATTATTTACATGCAAATATTGATGGTGTCAAATAAAATAGTGATAGAGTTAAAAATTTGTTAAAAATATTGATAAAATTGATATTTTTAGTAAATTTGTGTATGGTTTTAGTAATGTGATTACAAAAATAAAAAAGAAAAAGACTATAGGCAAAGTTATTGAAGATATAAAAAGTAAAGTTATTGAAGAGACTAAAAGTAAAAAATCCAAAAAGTTTTCTGGAATATTTTGAAGCTTTCATGAAACAAATTGAAGATATTGTGAGACAAATTGTAGATTTGAATAAAGATAGTGTTATTCAAGACATTAAACATTGTAAAACTCTGGATGACATTGAAGTATTATGGAAGATAATAAAAGATAAAAATGAAATTATGGATCCTTATATTTTGGGATATTGGTTGGGTGATGGTGATACAAATGCTTCGAAAATTACCACAGAGGATCTAGAAATTGTGGAATATTTTAAAGAATATATTAACAAATTAAATTTACAATTTAAAAAGACTGATGCAATTCATTATAGTATTACAACTTGTACTAAATTTGGAGAAAAAGGTTGCAATGGATTTGCAAATATGCTTAGAAAATACAAACTGCTTGGCGATAAACATATTCCAGATAATTATAAATATAATAATAAAGATATTAGATTAAAAGTATTGGCTGGTTTGATTGATAGTGATGGTCATCTTGAAAAAAATGTTTATGATTTCACTCTTAAATGCGAAAAATTAGTGGATGATGCCATATTTTTAATAAGATCATTGGAATTTTTTACATATAAAACCAAATGTAAAAAAACATGTACGAATAGTAAAAATGGACCTGTAACTGGTGATTATTTTAGATTTCATATTTGTGGAGAAGGATTAGAAGATATACTTGTATTATTGATTAGAAAAAAAGCACATGAAAGAATGTCACCAAAAGATGGGTGTGTAAAATTATTGTCAATTGGCAAGCGTGAATGTTGTGGATTTGAACTTGATGGTAATAAAAGATTTTTGATGGAAGATTTTACTGTAACAAGTGTTTAATTTATTGTTGTATTTATGTCAATGTCAATATTATTGAAAAAAAGTTGAAATTTAAAATGAATAAAAAGGTATGTTTTTATATAATTGGTATAAAAATGTCAACAAAATCAAAGGAAACGAAAAAACACGTATCAATTGTCATTTCAGGTCATGTAGACTCGGGAAAGAGTACAAGTACAGGCCATTTAATCTATGCCCTAGGGGGGATCCCAGAGCGCGATATGCAAAAGCTCAAAGATGAAGCCGATAGACTTGGAAAGGGTACATTTGCATTTGCCTTCTATATGGACACGCAAAAAGAAGAAAGAGAACGTGGTATTACAATTCAATGTACAACAAAAGAATTTTACACTGAATCAAAACACTATACAATTATTGATGCACCTGGACATAAAGATTTTATCAAAAATATGATTTCTGGTGCTTCTCAAGCAGACGTCGCATTCTTACTTGTACCTGCAGATGGTAATTTTACATCAGCAATTAAAGGACAATCAAAAGAACATGCACTATTACTTAGTTTGTTGGGTATCAAACAATTAATTATTGGTATTAATAAAATGGATTCTGATGTTGCAAAATATTCAAAAGAAAGATATGATGAAATTAAGAATGAAATGATTCATATTTTATTGAAAGCTGGATGGTCAAAGAAATTTGTTAATGAATCTGTTGCATTCATTCCATACAGTGGATATCTTGGTGATAATTTGATTAAACCATCAACTAATATGCCTTGGTGGACTGGTGCTGATGTCAAAACAAAAGACGGAAATACTGTTCATGTTCACACAGTATTAGATTGTTTGGAAAAGCAAGTTGAAATTCCAATGAGACCAACAGAAAAACCAATGAGAGTTCCAATCAGTGGAATCTACAAAATCAAAGGAGTTGGAGATGTTTTAACTGGAAGATGTGAACAAGGAACATTGATCCCAGGTACTGAAGTTGTATTCTTACCATCACATACTGAAACCACACCATGTACTGGTAAAATTTTCACAGTTGAAATGCATCACAAATCTGTACCTTCAGCAGGTCCAGGTGACAATGTTGGAATGAACATTAAAGGTCTCGATAAGAACCCTGTCATGCCAAAGATTGGAGATATTATGGTTCCAAAATCAGATTTAACCATTAAAATATGTAAAAAATTCACATTGCAAGTAAAGATTTTGAATCACCCTGGAGAATTAAAAGTTGGATATACACCAATCGGGTGTGTTAGAACAGCAAAAGCACCATTAAAGATGACAGAAATCAAATGGAAGATGGGAAAGGCAACTGGAAATGTCAAGATCGAAAATCCACCTTTCCTCACAAAGAATGAAACTGCAGAAGTTGTATTTGAACCACAATTACCTTTTATGGTCCAATCATATAAGGACTGTGAAGGATTATCCAGAGTCGCAATTTTGGAAGGTAATGGAGTTGTTATGATTGGCAAAGTTATTTCAGTGGAATATTAATTTATTTATTTATTATGTTAATCAAAAAAATTGAATATTAAAATATATGATAAGCTGATTTAAACATGATATAATCATTTTATCACATGGATGATAAATTAGAACTAAATAATATTGAATTAAAATGCGATTATCATGATTTTAAAACAATATTCACACCTTGGTATATTCAATATAAATTAAAAGACAATTCAACCATATGTGCAAATTTAAATATAATGAAAAATGAATCATCATATGATATTCTATTAATAAATTCTATTTATCAATTTGATTATTATGTATTCAATGATAATTTGATAAATTTAAAAGAACACTTAATAAAATATATTCCAATTGTGACAAATCACATTGCAAACATTCTCAATAAAAATAGAAATGATAATGTTCTTTCTAAACTATCACAAATTCCCAAAATACTTATGGAAAGTAATGATATTGAACAAGACATTAATAATATAATAAATTCATGTGAACAAATAGATAATATGATAGAATTACCAAGTTATATTCCAACAAATAAATTTACTTTTCAAAACTTTATTGAAGGAAAATGTTTAAATGGTTGTCTCAAAAATGTATTTTCATATTTAACCAATTTTAAAGATACTTTGCGTGCATCTCAAGTTAATAGTGCTTGGAGAAAATATATATATTCCATATGTCCAAATAAAAACAATGGGGTGCATCAATGGATTCACAATGAATCATTTAAACTTTACATGAAAATGCCCATTTCTATCAATGATAAGATAGAGTCTGGTCGCGCACATAAATCAGAAAGATATGAATATTTACTTAAAAGCGTTCGAGATATTTTGTTGATAGGTATTCCTTCTGAAATAAATGCGATACACGCCACAAATAATTTTGAATGTAAACCAATAAAATATTCAAATATAAAATGTGGAAAATGTGATAACAATATGTTTTCTTATTCAGCAAAACTATCTCAAGGATGCAGATGTTGTACTTATGAATCAGATTATATTAACATTGATATTTGCATAAATAGTGAATGTATCAGTAATTTTTCAAAAACATATATATCAGAAGAATACAAACAAATACATGTGAAAAATATTATTTGCGTAAAATATGTGGATGCATTATTAAATTATTTATTGTTTGATGATAAAGATAATAAATTTGTATTAATTAAAAGATTGCGATCTTATTTAGTGAACCATACTAATTATAATGACATCAAATTGCACGAACATATAAATTTGAAGGTGAATATTCCTGATATGAATTATGATGACATCATATATTCCAAGTTAAAATTGAAATATCCGCTTAATGAAGTAATTACAGATTATTATTATAAATTTCATATTGAACAAATGGAAAATAGATTTAATAAAATATTAGAGTGTAAATTCAATAATAATTCATGTTCATCTTTTCCAAAATGGATTATAAACTATTTTGACAAACATTTCAACAAAGAATTTCTCAAAAATAAAAAATATTATGTGAATAAATTATATCCTTTTTGGTGGGATGATAAAAAAAAAGATAATGATAAAGTTAGAATTGAAATGAATAAATGGAATAATAAGTACTTTAATGAAAATTTATATGATATTGAACCATTACACGATATGCCCATAAAAATAATAGTCCATCATTTCAAAAATCAATTACGCTTCATTGCAACTTTTATGGATGGTTGTATTTCAAAACCAAAAAAAATACCAAAATTTGTGTATGATATATATGAAAAAATAATGCCAAATGACATATTAAATGGAGATTGTAATCATTATAGTACATTGCAAAGTATGTTATTTGATGATAAATATGATTTTGAGGAAATATATTGCAATAATATTAATAATGAATTCACTGATTATGCAGAATATCCAGATTATGATTATTATAATAGATGGATGAATCATCCTTATTGAACAATGCAAGAATATTAAGATACTATTTGTGAATATTGTTGACAGAATTGGATCTAAATGTGATTGTGAAGATAATGATAATAGCTATTAATTTATGAGGAAAATACAATAAAC
>Ga0302280_1001871_pt1 | contig 16867 bp, 8 predicted proteins | sample III_Fen_E1_1_FD_198771 | JGI IMG/M metagenome (GOLD analysis project Ga0302280, IMG submission 198771) | Peat permafrost microbial communities from Stordalen Mire near Abisko, Sweden - III_Fen_E1_1 | ecosystem: Environmental > Terrestrial > Soil > Wetlands > Permafrost | place: Sweden: Abisko... | reverse complement strand
CAGAATTTAGCAGTGTTCGCTAAAATTTGTGAGAATTGAATAGAAATATTAGTATTTATCATTTTCTTATAAAGAACAAAATTATAAAAGAATTTTGTTATTAATGGGAAGTTGTGTAGGAAACTTCACAAAAAACCATTAAGTTTAGCGTGATAAATTTACGATGAGCACTATTAAAAAATTTTTCAAAGATTACGAGTCAACTGCTGCTTAAGAAAAGGAAAACATTTTTGATTCTATTCTTAGATCTGAGAGATTTTAGAAAGATATTAGAAACAAACAATGGGAAGAAGACTGTCGTTCCAGTGTAAATACTGTTAGATTATTCAGTTCCTACCCCTGCGAACTAAGATTAGAAATGTCTAAGATAAAAAAATAAATTAAATGATATTAATAGTATTAATAATAACTCTTTAAGGCTTAACTATAATAAATTATTTTTTATTAACTGTATGAAAACCTAAAATTAAATTATTGCACTCATAGATATAATCTTTTTAATTTAGCAAATGTTTTTAAACTAAAATGTCTTAACAGACAAAACCTTATCTTAAAACAATATTTAAAATGTTCATTGTATTTTAAAATTATATTTGATTTTCTTCTCTTGTTTTTTTGCTCTAAATTTTGATTTCAATAATGGTTAAATGATTGATTGCAATTTAGTCTCAAAAACAATTCGATCATTCTTCCATATTTTTATTAAATATGAAACCAACTTTATCCTTTTATTATTTAATCTTTGCTCTTTAATTTCAATTAAAATATTATTTAATATTCAGTCAACTTTTGTCATGCAGAAGAAAGTAGATTACTACGAATGTCTTGGTCTCACTCGCAAAGCTAGTCATGACTAAATCAAGCAAGCCTATCGAAAGTTAGCATTGGTATTAAATCCATCAATTAGAAACATCATCCAGATAAAAATTAAAATAAATAGGAAGCCAAGGTAATCTTTACTCAGATTACTGAAGCATATACAGGTACATTTAGATCAAGTCAGTTCTTAATGATCACAAGAAGAGGGAAGATTACGACAAATATGGGGTCGGGGAAAATTAACTTGGAGATTTTGCTTAATTTCAGGAGTTTATGAACGATTTTGGTCTTTTTGAAGAATTTCTTGACGATTTTTTATCAGTACAAATTTCATTAACTTAGTTTGATGACTTAGGTTCACTTGAAAAAATGATGGGACAAATGATGGGAGGCGGTAATCGCAAAAAAGGTGGAAGTAGAAGGAAGAGAGGTAGTGGTGGTTGTGGTCCTTCAATGAACATGATGAACAAGCTATACTAATAAATGATGAAATAATCTTTGAAAGATTTTGGTTTTGGATAAGACATTGAGGATGAAGACGATTAAGAACTAACTCCTTAGGAGATGCTTCTTCTATAATTTGGCAAAAAAAACATTCAAAAACAAAAGAAATCATCTAAAAAGAAGAGATTAATTTGCAAGTTCGATTCTGAGCGAGTGGAATAGGACTAAATTCTTATGCATTTCGGGGAAAAGCATATGAAATAGTTCTAATAATGGAAAATATCTCAAAACAATGTAGCTAAACAATAACATGCAACGGATAAGAAATGATCTTCTCGATTTATAACTTATGGTTTTAATCATGATCAATTCAACTATTATCGATACTTCCCACTATTCTCCAAAAAGCATAGGACTCGTCGCTAGTTGTAACAATTGGAGCGCATTAATTCATGGAGTTGCTTTTTACTCCTAAAAATAATTTTTAATCCAACAATGATGATATTATATAGAGGCTTCCTCCCTGGTGGCTTAATTTCCAAATTTGTCCTTAACAGTCATCATTTGGACTTTCTTGGATAATCTATGACCCAGCTCTATCTTTTCTGCCTTTTATCGAAAGGCATAATTTACTTCTTATACTGATTATCATATATCCTTTATCCCCCACTTTTTGAACTTTCCATCTTTGATTACATCGACTATTTAACGGATATTGATTTATTACCACACCTTTCTTGATCGAGGACTCTGGCACATCTAAATACATTCCAGAATAAGCGAATTGAACGAGGCAGCTTTTTAGCAGATCATTGGTTCCTCTAATCTTTTTTAATTACCATCGGAACCTTGCTGCTTTTGGATTTCCCACTGAGAACTTCAGCGAAACATCAAATAAAAAATCAGAAAGCTTGCTTTCCTTAATTGAATATTCTAATGGATTGTTTATGGGATCACTTTTTTGGAGGAAAAATAGTTAATTTGCACTTTGAGTTCCGTGAACAAGCTTACTATCTTTTCGGTTAGCTCTAAGAACAAAAGTGGAGTATGCATGAACGATTTCATATTTATTTTGCTGAACTTACTCAATCATCCAAATTTGATCCGGAGAACTATCGCTAAAAGGAGCGAAATGAAGAACAGGATTTGGGGAATCAGTTGGATAAGTAAGAGTGTACTAATTGCCCTATTTTTCTCTGTTGATAATGTGAAAATACGAGCCATTTTTTAAACCCTAATACTCTTCCTATTACATCATCAATATTGTATTAAATGTGGATATTTATTGATAAATATGAAATTAGTTATATGTTTATTCTTCTGAAAAACTGGGATTTTGAAACAAAAGAAGAATTTGTATCTTGATGAAATTATTTAATTTCTATTCCAGGCATATCCATACATAATCTGTTGTCAACTATCTAAATGAATAATGTGTGAATTTGTTATTAATAAAAGGAATTAATAAGAATTTGAACATGTTGGAATGGATAATAAATAAAATATTGTTTATTCATTTTAATTGAGACCAATCTTCATTGAAAGTGAAATGATATTAGTTCGTCGTTTATCTTAACTGCTTTAATTATTGTGTTGATTGAAGTTATATTTTAAATGTCGTTTATATTCTCAACTGATTTAAACTATTAAATCAGAGGCTAATATTAATTTTATGGGAATTGTCTAATATAATTATAGTATATTTACTTGGCTTGGTGAAAATAATAATCTGCCATAATAATTAAGTTGCTTTACAAACGATATTTAATATCTGGATTTGATAATTAGAAAGTAAAAGGCAGATAAGTATGAAAGTCAGTATGTCCGAGAGGTTAAGGAGACAGATTGCTAATCTGTTGGGTATATCATACCCTCGCAGGTTCGAATCCTGTTGCTGACGTTTTTTACAATATTTAATAATCATATACATCACTTAATTATAAACAAGTCATTTTCTCTTAAATCGATTCCAAGTTTATATTTTTATTAGTATCAAAAACAAGTTTAAGAGCAAATTAACATCCTTCTACAAAATACAAAAGGCAGCCAAATGAGTTGGCGACGGGGTTATCTATTATGATGATACCAGCAGAAGCGGACCACCAGTCTTTATCAAGGATAACAATAAACTAGTGGGAATTCACAATGGTTATTCTTGCGTGGATAAGCTTAACTTCGGCACTTTGATTACCTTGAAAGTGATTGAAGTGCTGCGGCTTGGGACTTGAAATGATAACTCTCTTCACAGTAGCAAGCTGAGCTGCATTGCATGATTTCTTCCTTTGTTAATGATTAAAATTCTAATATTTATGTTTGCTAGCAATCATGCACTAATAAATAGAGAAAATAGAGATTTAATGTTTTGTTTAAAATATGAGAGTTCATTTTTGCTCTATCAACTTAAAAATATCCCGAAATTATCTGTAATGAGATCAGTGTCATGCGGTTTCACAATTATTGGCTCGATTACGATGGATTGATCTTTATCAATCACCATTAGTCTCATCTTATTGATGAAATTGCAGTAAATCATCTGCCTATATTTCATGGTCGCATTGATAATGTTTTGTAAATATTGTATGCTCCTGACTTACCGACTGAGTCTTTGGCTACAAGACAGCATATTCCTCCTTTTAATTTAATAATTACTCTTTACTTCCAAAATATGGAAGAAAATTAATATAAAATTTTAATTACAAATTATTTTCGCTCTTTGAAAGTCTATATATTTATAACAATATAGAATTAGTATAATCCTATTTGCTTCAAGAAAAGTATTTATTCTTTATTTTTACCTCTTCAAAATTAAGAGGCAGTAGTGCATAGTTTAAATGGATAATTAAAATTGAGGTTGTTATAATTGGAATAAAGATCAGGCGGCTTCCTCTTCCTCAAATTCGCCCTCCTCCTCAGCAGTGGCGTCCTGATACTGCTGATATTCTGAGACCAAATCATTCATGTTTGACTCTGCCTCAGTGAACTCCATCTCGTCCATACCTTCTCCTGTATACCAGTGGAGGAAAGCCTTTCTTCTAAACATAGCTGTGAATTGCTAAGCCACTCGTTTAAACATTTCCTGGATGGCTGTAGAGTTTCCTATAAAAGTCACTGCCATTTTTAAACCCTTGGGAGGGATGTCGCAGATTGATGATTTGATGTTATTGGGGATCCACTCAACGAAGTAAGAAGAGTTTTTGTTTTGTACATTTAACATCTGCTCATCCACTTATTTGGTTGACATTCTGCCACGGAACAGTGCTGAAGCAGTTAGGTAGCGACCATGACGAGGATCGGCTGCGCACATCATATTTTTGGCATCAAACATCTGCTGAGTCAGTTCAGGAACTGTAAGGGCTCTGTATTGTTGGGAACCTCTTGAAGTGAGGGGAGCAAAGCCAATCATGAAAAAGTGAAGTCTAGGGAATGGAATGAGGTTGACAGCTAATTTTCTAAGATCTGAGTTAAGCTGACCGGGAAATCTGAGACAGCAGGTGACTCCAGACATTGCTGCTGAAACGAGGTGATTCAAATCACCATATGTAGGAGTTGTCAACTTCAAAGTTCTAAAACAGATATCGTAGAGTGCCTAGTTATCGATGACCATGCACTAATCTGCATTTTCAACCAACTGATGAACTGAAAGAGTGGCATTATAAGGCTCAACGACTGTGTCTGAAACCTTTGGAGAAGGAACCACGGAGAAGGTTTCCATGATTCTGTCTGGATATTCCTCTCTAACTTTGGATATAAGGAGAGTTCCCATACCTGATCCAGTTCCACCTCCCAAAGAGTGGGTAATTTGAAAACCTTGAAGGCAATCACATCCCTCTGCCTCTTTCCTGGCAACATCAAGGACGGAATCGATGAGTTCTGCACCCTCTGTGTAGTGACCTTTAGCCCAGTTATTTCCAGCGCCGGTCTGTCCGAACACGAAGTTATCTGGCCTAAATAGCTGTCCAAATGGTCCAGCTCTAACTGAATCCATGGTACCTGGCTCAAGGTCCATCAAAACTGCTCTAGGGACGTATCTTCCTCCAGTCGCCTCATTGTAGTAAACATTAATTCTTTCGAGTTGTAGATCGGAGTCACCATGGTAGGAGCCAGTGGGGTCAATTCCATGTTCATCGGATATGACCTCCCAAAATTTGGCACCTATTTGGTTGCCGCATTGGCCTGCCTGAACGTGAACAATCTATCTCATGTTTCAGATATGAAATAAGTTATAAAAATATCAATTCAGACAATCAATTTAAGCTGACTTTAGCCTAATATCATTTTAAGTGGCAGGGTGAAAAAATAATTCATTTGTGTCATGATTGCTCATAGGCTATTCGTTTGACATCAAAATGATGAATGTTCAAAATAACAGTATCTCTTCTTCAAGAAAGACGACCTTGGTTTTTAAGTGGTTTATACTTTATACTTTTTGATGTGTGGACTCGATTCAATCATTTGTTTTTTTGAAGGCACATGTTTTGGTATTTTGAGATTAAAAACAAAGATAAAGATCTACCATTTTTTGTTAAAACTAATAAAAGCAAGCAGCAGCTGCCATTTTAGTCTAATTTGATCATTTATTTTTTGTCTATTATGACAAATCACCGCAGTTTTGCAAATAGGCTGTTATTTCATTTTTAGGTATACTATTGGGAAAAAATCTTTAATAAAAAGTTTAGTTTAAAGTATGATAATATACTTTGACAATTACTATGCAATATATGCTTCCATATTTTATCACACCAATACACAGCAGCCATTTTACTGAAATACTCCAGTTTTATTTAAACAAGGGTCTTAATTTGGCAAAAGCCTAACATTTACCAATTTTTATATAATTAACTATAAACAAGCTAGCATTCCATCATTCCATCTTTACTTCCATCTTAATTTTGCCAATTTAAGACCTTAATATTTCGCTCCACTCGCAGACATTGCGAATAAACATAATTGCCCATTCTTTCATGGTGATTTGCGATACACTGTCATGAGTTAGAGAAAGGATCATGTGCAAATACCGAGGATCATCTTAGAAAGGTAACTGTGCACGATGGTTGATATGAACGAGGTTGGTGAGGAGCCTCAAGATGCTAACAAGTTGTCCATCTGTTAAAATCCTCTCCAGTTGAAGCGATTTCACATTAATAGTGGAAAAGTCGGCTACATCGACTTAAACTAGTTGAAACAATTTAAGCTTAGCTTATTTCTACATTTATACAATTAAAGCAAGCTTTGTCTGATATTTGGTGGACTAAATGTTTCGATAGAGCAGATATGATATCTCCAGCAGTGACAACAAAACTGGATCCTTTTCGAGAAGGTGTTGAATAACGAAATTCTGTAATTTATTATTATAACCTCCAATAAAAAGAACACAGTTGAAGATATTACAAATTTACATAATTATTTAGATGCTATTATTCCATTTCTATAAAATGATAGCAAAATCTTCCTAGTTTTTATTTTTAGTACAACATGATAAATATTACTTGATAAAAGAGATTGTTTTTGCTATTTATATTTTAAACACTGAACAAATATAGGCTAAATCTACTTTACTAATTTTAATTTCCACTAAGCAAGAACCTTTTGATTCATACATTTCTTTAATTTGAGCTAAATCACACTCGAACCCAGACACCAACTCAGTTGTTACTCGTTTATCCACTATTTATTGAAAATAGTTTCCGAGCATGTGCAAAATATAGTATGTCATCTTGGTATTTTTAGATGATGAGACTGTTTGTTAGATTAGAGAACTCTAATATTAATTCTATCCATTGAAAAATTGGTGGAAGATGTATCCTAACCATTCCATCTCACTTACAATGGTATCCTCTCCTTTTGTGGATTAAAATTTTATAGATAAAGACTGATATTTATTGGTTGATCTCTCAAAGTGGTATATGATTAATCTCGAAAACCACTCAAGTAAACATATTTTGAACTCTTCATATTGACCATCTTTTATTATCTTAGAAATCAGATTATGAATGAAAATATGTGCATTTTTCATTGAATTAACAGACTGGGATATCTAAAAATCGACGTCAACTGCTAAAAGAAGTGAAATATTTTGCTGAAAATAATTTGGAAATGTTTTTGAATGAATACAAATGAAGTTGAGAATCTGCCATAAAAATATGTTGACTTTCACATTCTGAAAAAGTTAATCTTTTTTATGAAAGGGCAACTATTCCTTGTTTAAATTCATCATTTCCATTCCTTATTGGAGAATAAGAGCACATTCAGATATTTATGATTGCAATTGTTGCAGTTAATTGCTGAGTTTGATAGATTACTAATCACTTTACATCTTTTTTTGGATCAGTTCGGCCACTTTATTTCTTAATAAAAGGAGCGCTTTCTAGGTCTTAAGTATCTGATTTTTTGGTTCGTGATTCATAAACTATAGTTGATTAAATGTCAATAATAAACAAATTATTAAGCTTATATCAATCATAAACTAGATAATTTGTTTTCGAACTAGCAGAAGGAACTTATAAAGATATTCAGTTATTAACAATAGATGAAATGGATTCCGGAGACTGTATAAATGAAACTTCAAATGACTTTTATTCTTATATGGTTTGAAAAATACTAGATGGTTGATTTTTTATATCCCTTTAACATTAAGAATCCTATAATTTAAAAGAATAATATTAGTTTGGTAAAATCAATATCTAATCAATTTTACTATTCTAATATTTTCTACACTTTTTTGTATAATTTTTCCCACACTTCGTTTCCAGCTTCACTTACCCCCTCAACAATTAGACAACTGCCCTCTATCTTGATAACTCTGCACCCTCTAATAATGCCTTAACCTCCATGTCCCTTTACAGTAATGCCCAGAAACATGCCGATCCATTTATCTCCATATTAATCGATAACCTTAACTTCAATATATCTATTGATAACTGTGAAAACTTGCGCAGTGTAAATGATATTAAGCTTGAGAGACCCTTAGCTGTTTAATTTACCAACACCTGCCTTTTTGCTATGGAGAGAGAGTATGATGCCTTTTTCATTGAGTTCTGGCATCTTTGTTGCAGGTAGGCCTCTTCTAAAATCAGCTGGATCGAGCATGACTTTGCATTTAAAATCTATCTTTTTTATTTTAGGGAGCAGGATCGTTTGACTTTCTTCCATCAACAGTGACAAATTATTATTATATTCAAATCATGATTATTAGACCATAATAGTTCAGATACATACACAATATGGAATTCTTTATTTCATAAATAATGTCTTAGATTACGAGTTCGATCTAAATTAAAAATATATAATTAAAAAGCACAATATATAGTGGAAGAGTTTATACTTATTCACTGAGCTAATATCTTTAAACAATTTTTAAAAATATTGATAAAATTTCTTCCCTTTTAATACAATCAAATAAGTTTATTTCTTTCTTTCTATTTGAAGCTATGCTATTTATTTAGCTTTTAAATATATAATTTATCAAATAAATAGTAATAAGGATATTTATTAGTAACATTTTTTGTTCCACTAACCAACAAATACGCTTTTTTGCATCTCTTAAAAACATAGGTATGTTAATTCAAATATCTCATAGACATATACATTCAAGGCCAATATTATTTGCAAAGACTTTGATATCTCCACATCTCATATATATGGATATGTTGTATTAAATATGATTTTGACACATTTATCATATGCTTATGTATAACTGTTAATTAGGATGAGTAAATCACAGTCTCCCCCTCATTGCATCGAAGACAGTCTAGATAATTTAAGTTTGCTGCAAGGGAATAAGTATAGACAGCTGATAGCTCAAGTCAAGCAGGCTTTTGCTCAAGGACTTCAAAAACTGCAATCTAGCTAAACTAGATAAATAGTAATACAACTCTAATATAGGGTTTAACTGAATTGAGAAAGCTAATTGAACAATATCGTGAGCCTGAACATCTGCGTAGCTATCTAGCCATTCTAAAAAACCTCAAGTCTAATTCTAATAGCACGACAAAAGAACATTAAATTTTAGTCGTCTCAATCTTGGCACAAACTTATCAGGATAAACTGCTCGATCCCCTTGACAAGCCGCCTTCTTTATTAAAAAGTGGCTTTCGACTAGTTTAAATATTGCACTCCTATTTTTCTGATCATAGTCCCACAGTGCAACAGGCCTGTGCCCGCGCTTTGCTGGATGTGGCAACATATTGCTTGCAAGGTCAGTCAATTGATACAATTTTCTCAATCATATACTCACCGCTCATCTGTATTAATGATGTAAGCTAGCTATCCTCAAATCAGGAGTCGACAAAGGTTCACAAGCAACAGCAGCAGTTTGTCTTAACGAAATCATTCTCTACAATCGCAAGACTAATAACCAATAAATGTTGCAAAAACTAGCCCCAGATATGCTCACAGTTATCCTAAAAGTGAATTGCTAATATCATGAATTATTTCAAGCAGTGGCATCAATGTTGGAAGCCAGAGAACTCTCGTTTCTAGAAGGAAGAATTGTAAATTTTTTGTCAAAACTTATGCCAGTAATTGGAGGAATGAAAGATTCAGCTACGACCAGTAATTTCAATAATTACATGGTATATATTAGATTATTTAGTGTAAAGTGGGTGTTTGCCGTATCGTTTAAAAACTAGGAACACTTCTCTCCGTGACGGAAAAGGAAAAACTAAGAGATTTGAATGTGATTTAATCACTGCAGCAAGCTGCTAGACATCGAATAATCCAGGTTCAGATGGCAGCAGCAAGAGCTTTGAAAAGTTGGAGATAAGAGCGCGATGAATCTCCTAAAAGCAAAGGTCTTGCAGTAATTAAAAGAATATTTAGTCTCTATAAGAAAAACGAAACAATAAAAAGATGGAACGTTCTAAGTCAAAAGAAGATCGATAAAAATTATAAAATTAACTTACTTTCATGAAGGAAGATTTATAAAAATTAGTAAAAGGAGGATGGGGTGCCAATAACAGGGCTAAAAATTATATTAAAAGGGGTAGTGGAGTAGGCGGAGGCTCACATGGAAAAGTGGAAACATCTCCAAATAGTCATAGCAATAGCAAATCTCACAAAGAACATTTGGAAGAACTTCGGGAATATATAAAAAAGGGAGTGAAATAAAATAAGCACTTGGATAAGTTTGGATAATTTGCTGGACAATAAAAAAATATATCTCCACCAAAGGGTACTAATACAAAAAATATGAAACAACCTATCACTGCTAATAACAATAATTTAGGAGAGGATTAAGTCGGATTAGAGGTGGAGGAAGGGGAGCAAATGATATATGATCCACATGGAAGTTCTAAGCCAAGCAAATCTAATCCAAAGTCTAAAAATGTCAAAGTTTAAGATATATAAATTAGTTAAGAAGAGGCAAAATAACTCCGAAAAGAAGAATAAAATTTGATGGAGCAGGGCAGAAATATGAATATCAATTTCAACACCACTCACAGCGAAGATGGCAGAAAATTTAATATCGAGCCTGTAAAAGAATATATTAGAAAAAATAGCAAGGTCTAAAGTGAACAACAGCACAAAAGAAATAGTAACGAGCCCTTTCCCTCTTCCAAACCGAATAACTAAAATAAATCATCCCAATTTAACAAGTTAGGAAAAGATAAATAAGTACAATTTGAAAGCCATTTATCTCAAACTCCTCAATTAAATCCTGATTTTCTTCTTTCACAATAATAACTTGGTGAAATGGTTGAGGAATATAACCTTTCTCAGGTAAGCTCCAACCTGAATGATGTGCTTAATGAAAGTGATCTGCATATGCTTGAAAGTTCCAAAGTACCAGAGAATGGTGTGTAAGTTATCGAGCCAGTTGAAGGAAAATCAAGTATTGAGTGCATCAAGGAGATGATCAATGAAAAGAAAACAAGAATGAGTGCCGTTAGTAAATTTATGAAAAAAGATAATACTGAGTAGCTAGTGGAAACTTCACCTCGGCCAGTCACAATCACCCAGCCTCAAATTAATATAGCTCGTCCTTTTCCTGAGCCCAACAATAGTAACTCCCTTAATTTTACCTAAAGCTTAGAGAGCCGTTTACGTTCCCCTATTTCTAGTCAACATAATCAATTTACTCTAAATCCAAAGGACAGATTTTCATCTGTGAAATCACCTTTAGTGGACGATCATGCTAAATAAATATAAGAATAAATTGCATTAAGCTGTTATGAAGAATCAGTTCCACATCAACAGCCTTTACCAATATATACTCCCAATACAAAGGCTGTTCCCCAGCAAACTGTCAAGAAGGATCCTCTCCCTGAGGAAAAAGTGGATTACCAAATAATAATAAAAAATCCTCCCAAAACAGTCATTGGATAAAAGAGTAAAATAAAGCCCCAATAAAAATTATAAGCTCCCATTAGCTAGATTAGTCAAGAGTAGTAATTTTCTCTTGATATCAAAGCTTCTTGGTTGAAAATTATAGATTTATTAGCTCATGATGAGGTCAACTCAGCTTTCGAGTGTGCCCTTGAGCTCGGTATTTTTTATAATATTTAGATGATCCTATTTATTTGCTTCGTCTCATGCTTATAAGCAAATGCCCTCTGAAAAAGCTCACAGCGAATACCACTCATCATTTGTGGCGAAATTTCTTATAGATTTACTCCCATCGCTTCATCGATGTCCTAACAGTTAGCCTTTTTTCATAGGCTCATTAATTAGCTTTGCTACCTAAATGTCTATCAATAGAGTAATTACAGGAAGTTTTATTGGGTTTGTATCAGCTAAGCGGGACGTCGAAAGGAAAATTGAGTTATAGGGCAGCTTCCCTATATAATGAAATATAGGGAACTTTACGACCTTAGTGAGTGCAATCGCTGATTTTTATTACGATTTTGGTTAAAATAATTATATATGAGCAAACAGAGCTAAATCAGTGATGAATTATCTGAGAAGTAACTAAAAGAGCAGACCACAGATACTGATTCCTCGAGCAGTCTAAAGAATAGTCTAAAGCTTTCATAAGAAGACTTAAGAAAGCCTCGCTTTTCCAAGAAGAGAATTGGACCATATTCCTATTATCTTGGAGATGTGATTGGATGTGGTTTCAGTAGTGTTGTTTATAGAGGCATCACTCATGATGATAAGAATAAGATAGTAGCACTCAAGGTGGTCAAACTGAGCAATATGACTAATCACCGTCGCTCTTTACTGTAAAATGAGATAAAATTGCTAAAAAAAATTAATCACCCAAACATTGTTAAATTATTAGATGTTTACTATACTCCCAATAACTGTTACATTATAACATAATTTTGTGAGGGAGGATCATTACAAACCCTCATTTAAGCTAATGCTGATCTTAACCTGGGCACAATTATTAAGAATATAGGAGCTGCTTGTCAGCATTTAGCCAGCATTAAAATCATGCACAGAGATATAAAACCAGCAAATGTCCTTCTAAGGAAAGGTGTTTGGAAGTTGGGAGACTTCGGATTTGCCTATTAGTTGCCTGATTTTGATACAATTATAAAAGAAGAGTATCTTATTGGCAGCCCGCTCTTTATGCCACTCTAATCATTAGCTAGCAACTGGTATTCTAGTAAATGCGATTCATTTGCTATGGGGGTATTTATTTTTTATCTCCTGACTCGTCATTACCCCTGGAAAGGAAAAGATAAATGTTAATTAATTCGTCAGCTGACTGATTTCTGTCCTAATTAGCAATATTTTAGTCAATTCCCACCTAAAGTTAAATATTATCTTTTGGCCTTACTTCATCCCAAAATTTTATAACGAATCAATTTAATAGATTGTGACTTCGAAGTATTTGCTCATGTTAAACCTTTGAAGGATATAGAGAAGCAGTTAGCTAATTTGCATAAATGCTACACGGAGCAACTTAATTTGTGTCAATACATACACTATCTTATGTGCAATATGGCCAAATATGAAGGAATCAATGAGAATTTAATGCGCTTTATGAGTAGGCATTTGGGCCGATTAGTTGAGGAATTTAAGTGGGATAAGCAGCCTGGTATGACGAAAGTCAAAAATAATTATTGTATACCAAAGGAAATACTGTCCTTTTAAAACGATGACTGGCACTGGCTGAACAACTGTTTAAAGGACGTTATTCAGTCTCTTATAATCAAGTAGGAGCAACACTACCAGGTACTTTTATAAAAATTATTATACTATCAGCATATTGTTGACTGTCTGCTACATGAATCTAAGGAAACCATTTTAGCTTCTATCCGAAAGATCACCCTCCATTCTAACTTTGATAGGCTACGGTCTAGCCCAGAAATAGTTATGAAAATGCTAGACAATATTGATTTTTATTAACTTTGATTTTAATATTAGTTAATTAATATTTGCTAATTTGGTTATAAAAAAAGTATCTAATAATATTATGAATTTTCATCGAAAATTTAATCCCTAAAAAGACATATTGTTTTCTATAATCAATGCGATAACATTTACCATTTATGTTTGACCCAAACAACACTAATTATTGGATTGCTAATCAAAAAAGAAGAATCAAACTATTTTAAAAATAGCCTCAAGAAATTATCTACTTGGTGATTTTAATGAATTTATTGGGTTTGACCGATGACAGTTAGCTGCAGCCATCAATGATAAACTTTGATGGAGAAGGTGTCATATTTCTAGTTAACATAGTAGATGAATGATGTCTGATTCGCATTTGTAAAATTATTCATAATCCAAAGATAGAGTTCATATCTAATTTATTAGTCATTGATTTTTGATATTTAATTTTATGAATACTACTACTGTTATTGAGGAGTCTTTATAAGATATGAATAAAAACTAAATGACCAATTGTGATAATTATAATATTCATATTTCAGACAATCATTATAAATCAAGGAGTATAGTTTTGTTTACTGCTCACTCTTATTTTATAAATCTAAATTAATTGTCAATAAATATAGTTCAATGCATAACATTAGAAAGATTAAGAAAAAGAGAAAAATTCTGCTCACAAATCCAGAGGAATTAGCCCAGAAAAAATTATTGTAGATTTCAAGGTTGGAAGACCAAGAAGAAAATATGAGTGATGCTGATATATTTGCAGAAAAAATATCTCCAAAAATATAACAAACAGCCTCCTCCAATCATATTGCCGTAACTCGTTCGCCAGCAAGAAACCAAAATTCTTTCTATAACAGTAAATTCTAAATCCAAACTCGCACATTAAGCGTTTACTCATCACAAGATCTAAAGAATCGTAGCATGTAGTTGTTAGGGAAAAAGCCTTTGAATATCAGTATAAATCAAATTATGCAGTTAATTATATTTTGCTTGGTAGACGATAGAAGAAGGAAGAAATGACGGAAGAGTAGAAAATACCGGCATCTCAGGATTCCCTAGCTTTTATTCGGAAAAAGATGGGATTAAAAAGGCAACAAGATAAAATAAACAATTGCAAGTTAGCCAGCTTTTCCTGCGAGCTGCGCAAGACATAATAATAAAAACCTAAAGGGTTAAAATTAATGAATAATGGAATGGCGAGTCCTTTACAAGTGAGAAATATAAAAATATTCAGTAAATACTCCTTCTTTCCTTGAAATACGTTGATTGAATTCACCATGATATTATTTTTATCAAACAAATTTAAAAAATAAGAAATCATTGTTATAATTTGAATTTTAGAATAAGAACTAGGGAATTTAATAGGGAAATTATATCCTTTAACTAATATTATTTATTTTAAGTTACTATACATCATAATAAACTTTAACATTCAATAATTTCATTTTAAATAAAGGTAAAGTTTATTTATAACCAATCAATATTTAGTTTCAAGTAATATTATTTTTATATCAAATTTAATTTTTTAACAAAAGAATTTTTAAAACGATCAGTATTGATGTAGCAGGTTTAGTATTAATTATAAAAAGGCAAAGTCTTCATTTGATGAATTATTTTAAGGGGAGGCTAATAATAAAAAGCCGATAGTGGGAGTCGAACCCACGACCTTTTACTTACAAGGCAAATGCTCTACCACTAAGCTATACCGGCTATGATAAGGTCATTTAATGCCTCTGTTTTAAATATTTACCATATATCTTTTTATTATGTAAAAAATATTAATTAGAAGTGCGAAGATTCTTTGCAATATAATAAATAAATGGAGTATATAAAATGCTTTATTTTTTAAATTTTAATTTAGTGAAAATAGAAAAAATATCTTAATATTAAGATTAAATTAATATATCTTCCATAATAATAAAGAAGAATTATATAAAAATAGAATGAAAGAATAAAGGATCTTCAAAGGATAGAGAAGATCTACTTCAATTTTGCTTCCCTCCAGCCCTATCTTTGATTACAGTTTATCCACAAATTAAAAGTTATTTATAATTCTTCTATGAACAATCCAAAGAGCATTCTCAAATCAACCAGGCGATATACGTTTAAAAAAAAATAGGCAACGAACAACAATCGGTATGTGGAATTATCGATTACAAGAAGGCAATCACATATTGTACTTGAACCAGTCATGTCACAAGGTATTGACAATTTAAAATGCATGCAGAATTCAACTGAATTGAGTCTTAAATCGCATATGATTTGTTAATACCAGCAGAAATAGTCATGGTTTTTAAGAAATGCATTTTCAAAAAAAATTAACCCTATCCCTACAAATTCTGAAGAAAAAGAAAATTTATCGCATAAAATTAAGAAAAAGCAAATAAAATTCAATGCTAACAGTAATGAAGTGTTTAGTTATAGCAAAAGTAGTATATCACAAGGCAGCGGATCTTTTATCAAAGATTGTTATGAATGCCAGTGTGATTGTTGCTAAATATATTGATTTTAATTTTCATCATTTTATTAATGGAAAAGATTTACAAGTCAGTTCATTATTTTCATTACTTGGATGTTAAAATAACTTACTTTTAAAAATATAAAATAATCATTTTATTACCAATTTTTTTTGTATTATTAAATCTGTGCTGATACAACAAACAATATAATTCGAGAGTCATTGTTAAAATTAATTAAATAAAAATAAAAATATTGATAAATTATAATGCTACTTCGACATTTATTTAAAATTAATTATTGAATGAGAAGTGCCTGATGATAGTATATTTCCGAAAGTATGTTTCAGTTGATATATAGATGATTTGCTGTCAATAATAAACATAAAATAAGGTTAATATTTGGATTTGAGTTATTTGCCGAAAGCAGAATATAATGATTCATTGCACATTATTTTTGATTTGCTTGCATTTTGAATGCACTTAATAATATTAAAATAATCTCTTTCATTATTTGTTTATAGTAAAAATGCTTGTAGAATACATCTTTATTTATTAATCTTTTATTGATATCGTTTGAGTATGAGATTTATTTTTATATAATAATCCAATAATCTTACAATATCATTATTTAATCAATAAAAAGATTGATTTTATAAATTACATGTATTCTAAGGATATTCCTTTCATTTTTTTACTTTTTTTTTATTTAACAAAGAAGTTTCTCCAAAATAAGAAAATTTTTAATGCTAAATTATGAATATATAAATAGAATATTGAAAAAAAGTATCAATGAAACACGAATAAATATTTTATCAAAAATTATCATAATTGTCAAATATAGCAGACTTTCTTCAAATTTT